>Ga0116229_10000015_pt1 | contig 168584 bp, 211 predicted proteins | sample S1TSphgellanicum_3_FD_87313 | JGI IMG/M metagenome (GOLD analysis project Ga0116229, IMG submission 87313) | Host-associated microbial communities from peat moss isolated from Minnesota, USA - S1T2_Fc - Sphagnum magellanicum MG | ecosystem: Host-associated > Plants > Peat moss > Unclassified...
ACGCCATATGGTAGTGGTGGTGTACAAAGAGATAATGAATACCAACCTGCAATGATGCCAATGACTTTAAATGTTCATGACTCTGCTAATTCAGAAGCAGACAAAGATAAACCAAACACTTCAGATTCCAATGAATTTTCTGATTTCCCTTTTGGTGAAGGTGCAGTTGATGATAACCATGCAAATGTAGTTGTTTCTGCATCTTTCAATGGTCTTTCTCCTGATGATTCTGTTGCTGGTGGAGGAGCAAACTTTACACACCATGCTCCAGATTCACCTGAAATTTTGCATGGTGGCCATCCTATTGAAGAGTTAGAAAACAATCAACAAGGTATTAATTACGTTTCAAATACCGATGCTCCTCATGTATCCGGTCCCGCAAAAGATATGATATTAGATGACCCTGAAATTGTTGGTAAAAACCAATATCAAAATATTCCAGAAATAAATAAGGGCCGAGATTATTCGTATGCTCGACTAATAACAACTTTAAATCCTTTTGCTCGTACTGCAAGTGATGTGGATGGTTGGGATACTGGTTCAAACGTTGATGATATTGAATATCCTGATGAAGTCGGGCGTAAGCATGACAGAGCAACTCATGATTTTGGTACAGGCGACCAATCTAGTGATAATACTCGTATGGATGCAAACCCTATGCAAGGTTATAGTGGAACTGAAGAAGAGTCTAAACTTTATAGTGGTATTGTAAGTTCAAACAGTATGGGTGACGCTTTTTTAAATGATTACTTAAAAAAAGTTTTTGCAAAAACTGGTAAAATGCCATGCGGAAAATGTGGTAAAACTGATTACAACGATATTCGTGGACGTTGCTGTGATAAATGTGCTTTTCCTAAACAAGCAGATTATGGTCCAGTAGTTCCAAATGTTAATCCAAATAGTGGAAATGATGATGAAAATGACGTTTATCCAGGAGTTATTTTACCTCAACCTGCCGCGATGACAGATGGTAAAATTCAAGATACAAGCATTCCTGAAAAAGACCCAAATTGGGTTCAACAAAAAGGTTTACCAAAATATAAAAAAGTACAAGATGATTTTGATGGTAAAGATAATTACTTTCAATACATTAATACAGGCGGTGGTTTCGGCGGCGAAGGCGGCGGAGATTTCAGCGGTGTTGTACCCTCTGGGAGTTAATTAATTTAATATGGCAAGAAAAAAGACGAGTGAATCAAAATTAGTTGATTTAAAACCAATTACGGGTGGCGATGGATTAGTTCGCATGGAAACTTATATTGGTCCAGAATTAATGAAAACTATAAAAAATGGTTCTTCAAAAATTAATGGGATGCGAAAAATGGCAAGTGGTCTTTCAATTGCACCACCTACATATTACAATCCATTATATACTCCAACATCTTTACAACTTCCTCGCGATAGAAAACAAGTTAATGTTTGGGTAAGACATTTTTATGAAACAGAAGCAATACCTGCTGCTGTTATTGATTTATATGCTTCTTTACCAATTACTGATTGGAGTGTGGAGTGTTCTAATCCTCATTACAGAAAATATTGTGAAGATATGTTGAAGAGGATTAAAATTCGTGAATTGCTTCAAGGTATTTCACTAGAATATTGGAAAATTGGCGACGTTTTTATTATGGGTGAACTTGATGAAGAAAAATCAGATTGGAAACGATTTGTAATTCTTAATCCTGATTACTTAGAAGTTAAAGCCAATATGTTACTTGCTGAATCATATTATGAAATGATTCCAGATGATAACTTAAAACGATTAGTTTTTGACCAAGAACCTCGTCAACAATACAATGAATTAAAGATGTATGCTCCAGATGTAATTATGGCTGTTAGAGCAGGTAAAAATATACCTATTGATAATGCTCATATAACACATTTAAAACACACTCCAACTCCCTATGGTACATATGGTATACCTTTGTTGAAACGTGTTTTTAAAACACTTATGTACAAAGAAATGATTCGTCGCGCTCAGTTTACAATTGCTGAACGTTATGTTATGCCATTAAAGATATTTAAACTTGGCACTATTGATGAACTTCCAGACCAAGCTGCTATTGATGATATGCAAATGCAATTGACAGCATTAATTAATGACCCGTCAATGATTCTTGTTACTCACCAAAGATTTCAAGCAGATTGGCAAGGTATTGCAGGTAAAACACTTCAATTAAATGGTGAATATGATTTTATCGAACGTGAAATTATTTCCGGTTTGGGTGTATCTCGCGCATTTCTTGATGGATTAGGGCCAACTTATGCAAATGCATCTATTGGTGGTAACGCATTCTTACAAAAACTTGAAAATTTTAGAACTTCATTAAAAGAATTTATTGAAGAAAAGATTTTTAAACCTCTTGCAGAATTAAATGGGTGGTACGACAAAGACCCAGACACAGATGTTGAATTTTTAGTTGTTCCAGAATTTAAATGGGATGCTTTACGTTTACAAGATGAACTTTCTCGTCAACAAACCCTTTTACAATTACGCCAAATGAATCTTGTTTCAGCAAAAACAATGTTAGATGCATTACATATCAATTCTGAAACAGAAGCATTGAATCTTCAAGAAGAAAGAGATACAATCTTTGATTCAAGTAGAATTATGGCTAGACAAATGGCAATCCAAATGTCATTAACATCACAAATGCAAGCTCAACAAATGGCATTGCAAATGAAAATGACAGGACAAAATATGCCAATGAATGTTGAAGCTCAACCAATGACCGTTCCAGGCGTTGATGCGGCGGCACCACAAGGTGATTTACTTCAAGGATTGCCACAATCTGGCACTTCTGGAGGTATAGACACTATCCCATCTGGCGCAGGTTTTGCTCCCGCACAAAGAGCAACAACAAGACCGCCAATTGCAGCATCGCTTCAATCTAATGTTGGATTAAAAAAAGAAATAGCAAAAATTAAACAACAAATAGAGGCTTTAATTGCAGATGAAGAGTAAGATAGAAAAAAAAGCAGAACTAATTGGTCTTCTTGAAAAATTAAAGGCTTTAGAAATAAGAGCTAATCATTCAATTGATAAATTTAATGATGTTGTTTATGCTGACCTTGCTCCAATAGTTTTAAAAAAGCAAACTAAAGTACAAAATCAACAATCATGGATTGATAAAATTAATAATGCTAAAATTATTCGAAGTGCCAAAAGGCTTCAAATTGGTTTAGATAGAGAACTTACTGATAATTTGGTTGAAATTTCTAATAATTTTGTTCAAGGAATTAACCAAATTAATCCCTCTTCAAAACTTACTCCTAAAATTGCTTCTCTTCAAAAAGTAATAAATAAAACTGCTGACGAACAATTTAATTTTTTAGATAAACTATATGAAGAATATCTTCCATTAATATTTGCTCAAGGTAGATTTCATCAAACACTTTTCAATGGTAATTCCGCCATAGAATCTAGATTTACAGTAAATACTCCAGAAATTCAAAATTTATACTTCGATTTCTATAAACAATCTCGAAACGAATTTAATATTGGTTTTGGAAAAGTTATTTCATCTTTAAATACAGATATAAAAAAATTAGTTAATCAAAATATAAAGAGAGCAGATTTAAATGAATTTATAACATTAAAATCTGATTCATTTACTAATGATTTAAAAACAGTTGCGAGAAATCATATTAGAAATGCTTATTTAGCAGGTAATATAGCGCAATTAATGCATGATAAAGTTAAAGAAGTTGTTTGGCAAACAGGTCAACATCACGATGATTGCGGATATTGTCGTGCAATTCAAGTTGGTGATATGGTTTTAATGGATGAAAACAATAATATTTTGCCAAACCGAAATGATTTTTTGAATTTTATTTGTTATTATGATTTTCAAAGCGTAGCAGATGTTTTGACAAGACAAGGTTTTGATTATTTTAACCATGTTGGATGTAGATGCTCTTTTGTACCACATTAAAAAAAGCCCTCTTTCGAGGGCTTTGATTTATGCTATATTTTTTTCTAAAGTTGATATTACTTCTTCGGCTTGAGCATAATTCATGCCTGATATCATTTCTTCTATTTTTTCAGTTGTTGCATTTGCGTCAACTTTTTTAACTAAGGTTAAAATTTTTGCTCGCTGTTCGTCATTCACGGGAGTATCTTCTTCATCTTGAAGGTCAATCCCAATTAATGATGCTGCCTTTTTCAAAGCCAACGAAGCACTTTTTTTAAGTGAATCTCCTAAACCAACTGAATCTTCATATTTAGTTCCACCAAAATGTTCTTTGAATCCAAAAGAACCATCCCCTAAAGGATAAACGAGTCTTCCTAAAACTGCAACATGGTCTTTTTCAATGTATGTTCCTTTGATTTCAAAACTCCAATTAAGTCCAAAAACGTCTGTTAATCTATCAGAAACATATCTTGTTGGAATATATGTATAAACTGCGCCTTTACGGCCTTCACGTACTTTTGTTGGTAATGGTTTTTTTAATAATTTTAATACTTCTGTTTGGTCTAGCATAGCGTACCTCTTTATGGATGCCAGAGTTGTTATAGTTATATTATATGTCAAAGCATATTCGTGGTTGCAAAAATATGGTAATTGCATAATCTTTTCATGTGAGCTAACTTGGCGATTGCACAAGTTTGGCTATTGTTTTTAAAGGATAATTGATTATGCCGGATGATAATGCATTATTACAGCAATTAATTCGTGATTTAGCAATCAAGGTAGATAGTTTACCAACTAGGCATGAAATAGATGCTTTAAATAATACAGTAGCTAATCTTAAAAGTGAATTTAACCGATTTGTTTTAAGTTCAGAATTTAATACTTATCGTGAATATGCTGCTCAAAGACTTGAATCAACATCTTTAAATATTCAAGAAAAAATTAATAGCGTTGTTCCTAGACAAGAATTAGAAACCAAATGGGAAACTTTTGAAGAACGTTTTGCTGCTATTGAACAAAATTTAGAAAAATACGATAAGGAAAATGAAGTTCGTGATGAAGATATTGAAGAATTTAAAAGACACCGTACTCCAGAATGGATACGTAACGCTGTTGCCTCTGTTCTCGCAGCAGTTGTATCTTCTATCGCTACTACTGTAATTTCTCATGCAATTTATACAGCAAATCCATCCATTCCGATTAATACTACTACAACTACAATAAGTTCGCCAGCAGATGGACCTCAAAGTATTTCTAATCCTCTAAAAAGGTAAATAAATGATTTATAAGATTGCAAATGCTCCAATTTTAGAAGCAAATTTGGACAAAACATCTTCATGGCGTACTGCAAATGTAGCACCATCTTATGGAATTGCTGAAGATGGCGATTGGTCTTTTGAAAAACAAGACGGGATGCTTTACGTTGCTGTAAGAGCAGTTTCTGTCGGAACTAATGGAAATGGTGACCATTTTACTGAAGAAGAATTAAAAAAGGCCTATAAAACATTTATTGGAAAAGGCGTTTTTGTTAATCATGCTTCAAATGATATTGAAAAAAAACGTGGTAAAATTGTTGATGCACGTTGGGTTGAATCTCGCGGAGATAAATATGTAGTTACATTATTAGAAATGAATGAAAAAGCATATCCAGATTTCTGCCAAATGATTCGTTCAAAACAAATTGATAGTGTAAGTATGGGTTGTCAAGTTGCTTTTTCAGAATGCAGTATTTGTCATCATAAAGCAAAAACAACAGCAAATTATTGTTTTCATGTTAAAATGCATAAAGGCGGAGCATATGATGGTAAGCCTGTTTATGAAATCAATAAAGATGTTGAATTTATTGAAGTTTCCTGGGTTACCGTTGGAGCAGACCCACAAGCAAAATTAATTGAAATTATTGCTAGACAAAAAGGATTAGATTTTCAACAATTACTTCAAAAAGCTGCATCTGGTAATCAATTTTTTGAAGCTATCGAAAGTAGTGTTGAAAAAGTTGGTATTGAAACAACAATTCTTCAAGGTATTCGTTATGCTCGTCAACAAAGAGAGATTAAATAGATATGGATGAAATTTTAACGAGTGGACGTTTTACTGCTCAATATATTAATGAACCATCAGAATGGCGCATATTTAGCCAAGCAAGTTCGGTCCCTGAAGCAATTATTAAACCTGAAACATGGGCAACAGAAGATGTTTCTTTTCGTTCAAAAGAAGCCGGATTATTACTTTTGGCAACGATAAATGAATTACAACTTGGCGAAGAACCCGATGTTGAAGCATCTATGGTAAAGAATGACCAAGGTATTACAAAAGATGTTCCAACAACTGAACTTCCTGAAACAATTATTGAAGAATTTACTGATAACGAAGATGATGATGATTTAACTTCTTCATTAGTTGAATTAATGCATCATATTTTAGATAAAATTGAAGAAGATAATGGTCAAGATGAAGAAAATTATGAAATGCTTGACGATTGCAAAGCTTTATTGGCAGAACAACTACTTAAAAAAGCAGAAAAAACCGAAGATAAAAAAATACTAGCAGAACTAATTAGTCAAATTGAAGTATTAGGATGCTAAAATATGGATGAATTAAATCAAGATATTAAAGTTCCACATGGCAAATGGCATGATAATGCATATACCAAAGATAATAAAGTTTCTTTAATGCCGCTTGATTTTCTTCATTCTATTCCAGGAAATAAAATTGGTAAAACAGATATTAATGAATTAAAAAAAGATATTTCTTCAAACGGATTAAATGAACCATTAATTTTGTCATTTGACCCAGAACAAAATCTTGTAAATTTAGGAGAAGGCAATCATAGAACAAAAGCTTTAAGTGAAATGGGTTATACTCATGCTCCTGTTCGTGGTTTACGTACTTGGGTTGATAATAGTCCTTCACCACATCAAAAAAATATTTCACATGATTTTGGACCTTATAAAAATCAAGATGGTTATATTATGGGAGATATTAGCCCGGCTAAAGTAGGTTTGCCGGGTCATCACTATGAAGTTTCAAAAGAAAATGTTGGAGAAAAACAAGCATCAATCATGGAACCAGAAAAATATCAAAAAGCCAAAGATAAAGAGTGGGTTAAAGAACATCCAGGTCGTCCTACTGCTAGACATACAAAATTAGTTAGTCTGCCTGTTTCTTATTTGATAAAATTACCAGGACTTCGTGGTGAGCATAAAGTTTTAAAATTAGACATGGATAAAATCCAAGGCATGTCTAAAATTGTAAGTGATACTAAGTGGCAAAGAGAAAATCCTGTCACTTTAGGTATTCAACATGATGGCAAGATTTATGTTGATGACGGAAATCACAGAATTCGTGCTGCAAAAGTTGCAGGCGTTAAAGAACTTTTATGTAAAATCATATATTATGGTGGCGGCGAAGATAAATTTGATATTGATAAAATTCTTTCAAAAGCTTCTTTGAATGATTTAATGAATACTTTTGTGCAACTTCAAAGTAGCGGAGTACCTTGGGGAGATTTAGCACAACAAATGATTACTCCTCAAACTAAACCAGCTATTGATTCAGTAGTAAATAAAGTTAAATCCACATTACCAAAAGTTACTCCCAAAAATAATCCTGAAAAAATTGAACAAAATGCTGCTAAAAAACAAGTTAAATGTTTTGGAGAAGGCTGTTCCTCACCTGCTGATGGTGGCTTATTTTGTGCTAAATGTCGCTCAATTCCTAAAGAAGAACGTCAAGTAAAAGGGCCTAGAGAATCAAAAGATTTATATATGCCTGAAAAACATGACCAATGGTGGAATGAAGCTAGAAGAACAAATAAACCAAAAGTAACTAAAGTATTTAATAAAATAATTACAAAATTAACTGTTGAAGGTTTATTATCTAATAATGATGCTTCAATTTTAAAAAAATTGTTTATAGTTGCTGATGACCAAGGTATTTCTGGTGCTACTGATGTTGATGGCGAAGCAGTTGATGGTGAATATGCCGATATGCATGACACAGGTATTGATTATGGTGGTGAACACGACCCTAATAAAGATGATTCGCCTATGTTGGGTCAAGCATCTATGATTGACCCAACCAAGATGTTTCCTCAAGAGCCAATTTTACCAATTAAAAAGCCTACCATAAAAGTTACTAAGCCAAGTGAAATAACAAATGATAGTCCAAATAATGATGATAAAGGTCAAAATTTTGACCATTATGCTTCTGCTTTAGAATTATATAGTTTAGCGACTTCTCTAAAAGAAATTAGAGAAATGGTTAATGGAAACAAACCAAAACCTCAAGAAGTTCCATTAGGGAAACCAGGACCTCTAACTCCATATGGTTGGATTGACCCTAAAGGTAATTTTTTTAGTGTTCCTGGTTATGCTCATCATGAGGATTATGAAAATCATTTAAGAGATATTGGTAAAGATAAAGAAGCAGATAACTTACCAAGTTCCCATGTACATGTGTCTCCTGGTGATATGAGATTGCCTTCTAATGGTATAACAGAACATCAAGTTGGAAAATTAATGGATTATCATGATTTACTTGATTCTGGAAAATTTGATAAACACCCACATGCAACAATTAATTTAGGTAAAGGCAAAACATATCAAGATACTGGCCCACTACAAAAACTACATGTAAAAGAAACATTGGATAAAGCAATGGGACAATTAAATAATCAAGAAAATAACTATTCTGTTTATGCAGGTCTTAAAGATGTAATTCTAAAAATTGCAAAAAATCTTGAAGACGAAGGTATTAATGTTGAATCAGTTTTAAATAAAATTGCATTAGTAAATCCAGGTGGTGTTAATTTCAACGTTTCTGGAACTAATCCTGAATTACCATCTGGTCGTCGCCCTGAAACATACCAAAAATTACAAAAGAATCCTGCTCGTACAAAATATGATAAAAAGCATGGACCTGCTATTTCTTCAAACGAAATCAATCAACGCAGAATAGATGATGGGATGGAACCAAGAGGTCCAATGCAAAATTTGCCACCTGCTCCACCTGAAAAAATTCTTAAAGAATATCCACGTTATCAAGGACCTTCTGAGCAACGTAAAAAAGACAATAAATTTGTTTCATATGATAATTCGCCTTTAACAAATGAATCTTTGGAAAAATTATATCCAAGTTTATTTGAAGGTGGTGGCAAACATGATGACCCTAATCAAGGTAGCATGTTTAATAATTTTCTTGATAGAGTACATCAATATTTTAATAATGCTCCAGGAAAACATGATATTCAAAATAAGCCTGCTTTATCAGACCGTTTAAATAACGTTAAAAAATGGGTCGGCGATAAAGTCAAATCTTTCACTAATAAACCTACTCCAAAACCACAATCTTCAACATATGGTTTAAGTGGTAAAGATATTATCCAAGATAATCCTATTATGGCAGCATTGAATGAATTTAATATTATTGTTACTGCTGGCCAATATCTTGCGGATGATGGTTATGATGTTTCAGATATTATTACTTCTATGGCAGAAGAGATATTTAGTGATTCGGCATTAATTAAATTTGCTTCATTGCATCAAAAAGCAGAATATTTAACCGAAGATGAAGTGCGTGAAGTTGGTAGAAAATTTTTAGAACAACACCCTGATTTTTGGAAAGAATTAGATAAAGGCAAAGCACCTCATAAAAATGATATTGAATTTAATGATAATTTAAATCATTGGGTTAATGAAAAAATGAAATATAAAGCAAAATCACATGAGAATGCACCTAAAGATTCGCCAGAATGCGGTGCAGTTTGTCAAATGCGTCATAATGGTATGACTTACGAAGAAGCAATGGCCCATTGGAATAAAGAAAAAAAAGATGCTTGTTTAGAAACTTTCATTAATGTAACTTTACAAAAAACTGCAAGTTATTTAAATAAATTTATTGCTTCTTCGAATAAACCATGTGCAACTTGTGGTATGCCAACAGATTCTTGCGTTTGTCTTGATGGAACGAATATGAGCCCTGGGTATACTCAAGGTGGCACCCAACGTAAAAATAATCCAGTTAAAACTAAATCAAATAAACCTAAAGAACTTAACCCAAGTGCCGGTGGTTTAGGTAAGTTGTAACATTTTCAGTTTACTTAAATAGTCTAATTTTTGTAGATAAAGTATTTAAACTTTGTTTTTCGTAGTGTGAGGAGTATTAATTCTAATGGATAAGAAATCTATCAAAGAACGTCTTGCAGCATTAACTGCTAAGGCTTCTGAAGACCCAAAAAATATTGATGGGATTGTTGACGCAGTATCCGAAGATGACGCTTTTATTCAAAAAGTCGTTGAAAAAATTATGGGCAAAATGGATGCAAAAGATGGAGCAGGTTCATATAGCGTTCCAGCAACTGCACCAAGCAAAAAAGAGGCTGCACTTTCTAAAGTTGTAGCTTTACTTGCAAAAGCTTTTGGAGAAGAAATGCCTCCGGCAATGAGTCCTATGGACCATGCTTTTGGTGAAACTCCAGCCGAAGAAACTGCCGAAGCAAAAATTCCAGAACTTGCTCCTATTGAAGACCTTGAACACACTTCAGAAAAACTTGGCGACCCAGCAGTAGATGCCCTTGTTAATGTTATCGAAATGCTTATCAAAAAAGATATGGGCAAAAATGATATGCCTTCTTTAAAGAAAGATGATGCCGCAGAAGAAAAAGCTGGTGCAGAAGAAAAATCTGCTGAAGCGCCTGCTGCTCCTTTTCCTCCTAAAAAAGCAGAACCGCCAAAAAGCGAAGAATCTGCTCCTGCTGAAAAAGAAGAAGATTCTGAAGAAGAAAGTGAACCAAAAATGAATAAAGAAGAAGAAAAACCAGAGTCTGATGATGCTGCTGAAGAAAAAGAAGTTAAAGCACGTTTGAACTCTTTATTTTCACTTCCAAAAGCTGCTCGTTTAGAAAAAGCTTCAAATCTTCGTAAATTAGCTGAAATGATGGAAAATGACGACAAACCAGATTTCTTAAAAGGCGATGCCGAAGAAGACGACAAAAAGGATGACGAAACAATGGATAAAGCTGCTATAAAATATGCCCTTCTTCATTTAATTGAAGCTCTTGATAATTCTGAAAAAAATGTCTTCCCTGCGGACCCAGAAGACCGTAAAGATGTTCAAGAAGAAAAAGAAGAAGATGACCGCAAAGCAAAAGTAGTTGCACATCTTGCAAAACTTCGTATGCAAAGAACAGCAACAGTTGATGGCAAATCAGAACCAACACCAAAAGAAATGCCAAAATCAACTGAAACAGTCGAAAGTCCGCTTAAAGGCGATGCTCCTATCGCTTATTCTCCGGCAACTGCTGACCGTCCTATTTCAACAATTGAAACAAAGAAACAAAAACTTCCTACAGATGCAACTCATGCTGATGAAGCAGAAGTTTACTTTGGTGATACACCAGAATCAAAACGTGAAGTTCAAACAGAAAAAGATTCTGCTAAAAACGTAACAAACAAACGTACTACAAAAGATATGGGAACATATTTACAACCCGACCATCCAGTTCCACCAACAGAAAAAGAAACTGGTGATGGTTCTCATCAAAAAGCAAAAGATTGGGAAACTGCAAAAGCAGAATCTGATAAAACTCCAACAGGTGACCGTCTTGTTGGTCTTGCCAGCGCAATTGAACTTGCTCGTTTAGCTCAAGCAAAAGGTTTAGTTGCAACTGAACAACAATATGATGAACTTGTAGTCCGTTATGCTTCTCTTGACGAAACACGTTTCACTCTTCAAAAAGAAGCAATCGAAATGGTCCCAACACCAGAAAATCGTTCCATTAAAGCAAACGATGCAACATTTGAAGATAATGGCGCAGTAGAGGATGTTTATGACGAATCTCCTGAAACTCCATCTGCTAAAAAAGTTGCTCGTAAACCTGGTAATGACCAAATGGGTCTTGAAACAACTGCTGGTCTTAAGAGTCCAATCACTTTGAGAAGTGTTGATTCTACACCACGTTTATCTAAGGATTCAAAATTTGCTGCTCTTGCAAATCTTGATTGGCAAACCATTGAAAGTAAACTTGAAAAAGATGCAAAACTTGGATTAAGATAATCTAGTTTTAGTTCTAACAAAAGGCACCTTAATAAAAAAGGTGCCTTTTTTGTTACTAAATTTAAATACTTTTATATTACTTAATTTGTAAACATCCAAATTTGTACTGGCTGTGAAAAACCAGTTCAGCGCAAATAGTAATATTAAGGAGTTCAAAAATGCTTCATCCAATTTATGAAGGAACCCCAGTAGGCCAAATTCCAGTTCAACCTTTTAACTCATCTGCCCCAATTTATTGGGAAGCTGGGGCAATTGGTATGCTTGATGCAAACGGCAACGGTGTGGTTTCTGACGGTGTAACAGGCGCATTCGGTATTCTTGCTGACCGTCGTTCTGCATACCCAGGTATCTCAATCGCTTCATTCTTATCAGGTGTTGATGCAACAGGTTACGGAAACGAAACCTTGTTCAACCAACCAGGTCATGGTAACTCATTATTCGGTACTACAAATGGTATCAATAATATTATTCCACCAAACACCATTCCTACCACAACTAACTTACGCGACGAAACAGCAACAAACCCTAACATTGATACTCGTTACGTAACAATTTATACCCGTGGTGGTATTTATGGTACTGACCAATACGATGCAACCCAAACATACACACCTGGTCAAACACTTTACGTCATGCAAGACGGAACCGGCCGTGTAACAAACGTTGCTCCAAGTTCTGGACCTCTTGCTGTCGGTGTAGTTGTCCTTGCCAACGATGGTAATAACTTCCTTAACTTCAAGTTAACAGTTCTATAATAAAAATTTGGTTGAGGGGTGGTTTATCCACCTCTCAATTAAAAATAAAACCCTAAACACACAATACCCTAAAGTTAACGTTTGATAAATTCAAACGTCGGAGGTAAATCCCGTGAATAAAATTATGACTCCTGACGAAAGAGAAGCAATTCTTGCCGAAGCAGTTCAATCTGAAGAAGGCCGTTACGCTCTTGCTGAAAGCATGGCAAATCCAATTCAAACCGCATTGCTTTATCAATCAATCGGTCGCAAAATGATTTTGGTTGACCCATTACCACAAGGCGCTCTTGCTCGTTATGAAAAAGATATCGACGTTCCAGCAACATTGATTGCAAAACGTGGTGAAGTACCAGTTAGCATCATCGAAGGTGAAGACTTCTTAGTTCCTACCTTCTTAATTGTTACTCGTCCAACAATGAGCTTATCACAAGTTAAACAACGTATGTTCAACTTGATTGACAGAGCCCAAGTTAAAGCTAAAAACGAACTTGCACAACGTGAAGATACTGAAGTCTTAAAAGCAGTTGACGCAGCAACCCCACAAGAAACAACTAATCCTGCATTCAACCACTTGATTCAAACAGCTTCTGGCCGTTTAACTCTTGACCTTATCAACGCAGCAGTTGCAAAAATCGAAAAACACCGTCTTACAACCTCTAAAATTGTTATGAATAGCCAACGTTTTGCTGATATTCGTGCATGGGGTAAAGACTACTTCGATTTCGTTACACAACGTGAAGTCTTGTTAACAGGTGTATTTGGTCGTCTTTGGACCAACGACATTCTTATCAGCAACTTAGTTCCTGATGATTCAGTTCTTATCACATCCCCAGCAGAATATGTTGGTGTTATGCCAGTAAGACAAGAAGTTACAGTTATTCCTGCCGACCAACCAGACAAACTTCGTCTTGGATTCGTAATCTACGAAGAAATTGGTATCGCAATTGTTAACCCTAAAGGTATTAGCAAAATTTCTGTCAACTAATATTAGTAGTTGTAAAGAAATTAAAAAAAGAGTCAGAAAACTGGCTCTTTTTTATTTGTGTTATATAATATTAAATGTAATTTTGTTATCTAACATGACATGATACAAAAATTATATTCTCGCGTATATATTTGTACCACAGAGTAGAAAGAGTTAAAAATTAGATGAAATTTAAGAATGCTTTAAATGTAAATATGCACATTTATGGCCCAAGAGTAGTAGGACCATATCAAGAATTTGAGCTATCAGAAGTAGAATTAAGATATCCTGGAGTTCAAAAACTTATTAATATAAAACATATAGTTCCTAAAGACGGAGAAAAGCTAGTTCGTGTTTCTCAACTTGGTATTAAAGTAACTGAAGAAGAAGAAAAACAAACTAAAAAAGCAAAAAAAATAGAGCATAATTTAGAAGAATTTAAGCCTGTAGTTCAAAGTAAACCAGTTGAAAATATTGGCGACTATGCAATGCAACAATCTCTTGATACTGGCGTTCCTAATGAAGGAAAAGCCAAAGTAGAGATTTTTGACCCCAACAAACATAAAAATACTCTTGTTGGGAAACCCAAAATAGATGAAGAAACTGTAGCTACATCTATATTTAAAAATAAAAATACAGAGAAGGAGGCTGTTACTCAATCTAAACCCAAATCACCTAAGAAATCTTCAACTAATCTAACTAAGTTAGATTTTGGTGATGATTCTTAATATAATTTCTAAAATTACTATATATTAAATATAAGAGGTTAAAAATGAGTAAACCAGTTACACGTAAATCCACAACAGCAACAGTAACAAAAACTGCTGTTGCAACAAAAAACAAACCAACACCAACTTTAGCAAGTGGTCAAACATTTGTTCATAACAAAAGTCGCGGAACATTTCATGTTCCTTTATTAAATGAAAATCCTGATGCAAGAGAAAAAGCCATTGCATTTGAACTTGATGAAGTAAAGAAATTAGAAGCAAGATTCCTTAATGAACAACGTTTTATTGATTGTGTGGAAAGAGGCTTTTTGGAAGTCTTCACAGAAGAACAATATGCAGATTTCTTAAAACAACGCTCTCGCGATGATGCTAAGGCTTCTCGTAACAAACAAACAATGGGTGTTCATCCTGAATCAGGTCTTCCATTAAACAAAACTCTTGCGCTTCAATATATCAACTCAATTACTGATGTTGGTTTACTTGAAAAAGCACTTGAAGCAGAAGAAAATAATACTGTTGCAGGTCGCAGAAGTGTATTAGCAGCTATCGAAGACCGCATTGAAGAATTGAATTCTAGTGATGAAATTCATATCGGTGCAGACGACGATGATGGTGACGATTTTTAATAGAAATCGTTAAAAATACTAAAAGGCTAGATATTTAAAAGGTATCTAGCCTTTTACCTTTTATAAATTGCTAAAAATTGCGTATAATTACAATGATGCCTTAAATTAAATAGAGGACAACCACTAATGCAAGCACCTGTTTTCACTTTAACCGATACAGCCAATAACCCTATTTCAGTAATTAACTATGGTGTAGTTGATGCTGGAAACCAAACGGGCGGAATGGCAGTTTTGATTTGGAATAATCAATCTAATACGCCTAATGTCTCTAATGCTAATTTTACAACAGTAACTACTAAAACATTAAATGGATTTGATAATGGTGATTCGGTTGAAAATGGCGAAGAAGTTGTAACCTATACAATGGTTCAAGTTCAATGTCAATCTACAGGGGAAATTACATATTCACCAATAGGCGGGGCACAAGACCATCCTATTGGAAGTGTTCCTGTTGCCAATAATAATCCAACAAGTATTCCAAGTAATTCTTATGCACAATGTTTATTTAGAATTGTTGTTCCTCAAACTGCTACACCAGGTAGTATTAACTTCTTAACCCGCATCAATTACCAATATTCATAATGTCGAGGTAAATAATTATGCCTAGCGCCCCAGTAATAACCTTTACGGATGCTCTTTCATCAAACATAAGTTCTTATAACTTTGGTAATGCTGCTTCAGGTTCAAGTTCGACACCTGTTACTCTTTATGTTTGGAACAATAAAGGCGGTGGAACAGCAGTTTCGAATGCAACTTCTGTAACTCTTTCAACAGTTACTTTAAATGGCCAAACTACAGGTGGTACAGATACTGTTGCTAATGGACAACAAGTTGTAAATGATTTAATTTTAGCTTTAAAATGTACTTCTCAAGGTGATACTGCATTTACCGCTGTTGGAGGAACCACAAGCGCCCCAATTGGTTCTTCGGCAGGTGGAAGTGGTGTAATTTTGGGCTCTGTTGGTGGGGATGCTGCTGTTGTAGAGTTTGAATTACAAGTTCCATCTTCAGTTACACCTGGAGCAGCAGCATGGCTTGCTAGAGTTTCATATTTATATTCGTAAAATAAAAGATTTAGAAGAGAATTTAATGAATATTCAAAGATATTATTGGGCTTGCATTTTAGAAGATGGAAGTCATATATATGAATATCAAGAAAATGGTGAAACTGCGAATTATGATGCACTTACTCCTGAAGAAAGAGATAAAACATTTTATTTTGGGTTAACATCTAATGAAGATGGCTATTTTTTTGATTTAAAAACAGGCGAAATACATATTAAAACTAAAGATAAAGAAGTAAAATCACCAATTACCATTAGTTTAAGTGATAAAAGACCATCAAAAATTTCAGGACCATTAGAAAATGGCAAAAAATATGAGTTTTTCCAATATAAACAGGCTCATCAAGACGTAACAATGAGTGGTCATAGTCTTGGTAATGTAATTGATGCACATGTTATTGGATATAATGTTGTTAAAAAAATGGGTGGTAAAGCCTATTTGTTAGAAATCAAACTAAGTATTGACCCAAAACTTTATCCTTCTAAACCTGTTCTTGAAGTTACATTAAAAACCCCAAAAGACGGGAAAAAAATAGGGGTTTATAGCGTGAATTTACAGTAATCGGGAGGAAAAAAGGTGTCTACGCAAACAATTTCGTTGCCAATGTCGGCATCTTTTTATGCCTCAACGACTTTACCGCTTTCCGCAACGTTTTTTATAATTAAAAACTTTCCGATGGCAGCAGATTTTTATATTTCTACAAGTTTGCCAATGTCGGCCGTCTTTTATTCTACTTCTACGCTTACTTTAAGTGCCTTATTTACGAATCCAAATTATTTGTCAATGTCGGCAAACTTTTTGGTTTCAACGTATGACTCATTAGGTATGAGTGCGAATTTTGTTTACACTAATTCGTTACCTATGAGTGCAAATTTTTCTGTTAATAGTAGCACTAATTTTAGAATGAGAGCATTTTTAGGCTCATTCTTTAAAAATTTAAATTTATCTGCAACTTTTTTAGGTTTGGGTAAAACAGATTTTGATTCTACGGTAACAATTGTAAATGATACAGTTGCTAAAAATATTCCTCAAGCCGTAACTAAAGATTTTGCTTCTACAGTTGTTATTTCAGGGCCTGAATTATTCAATTTTCAAATGTTTGCCTTTTTTGGTGGAGCATTTCCTAATGATTTTGCTTCTAGTGTTGTTATAAATAATACTTTATTTGGTATTCCTAGTATTCCTGTTACAATAATGAATTTAAATCAATCAGATAGCCTTTCTGAGGAAAAAGATTTAGTTTATGGATTAACAGATTCTACAGGATATTTTCATATTGGGAATTTAACGCCCGGAACTTACCAAGTAGAACCAATGTCATCAACTTTAACCTTTACTCCAGACATTGTAACTGTTACTATTACCAATTCAAACATAATAATTTATTTTCATTCAAATGGGTCTTTCACTTTACAGACTGTTGCAGCAGAACCTTTGCCTACAACTACTGGAAGTGCTTGTTTTGTAATACCTAACGTTGATACACCAGGAACTTACTCAATTGATGGATATATATTGCCTGCTGAATACGATAATTATACCTCCATGCTTGTAACTGCTTCAAGTATTCCAGATATTGTTGCTTTTATGCAAACATTTCCTAGAAATATTGGTGAAGGTAACTAAATATGGCAGGATTACCAAGATTTCCGTTACCTGGAACAGCAATTTCAACAAATGTTGATGTTGCTCGACTTTCTATGGACGTAAATACTGTATCTAACCCTAATTGGGCACTTGGACAATATGTTTTCTTCCAAAAAGCAAGTTCTATTTGGTTTAAATATAAGAATACATCAACTATTTGGACTAATGAACAACTTTATCTAACAAATGTTCGTCAATCAGATACAAAATTTGATAAAAATGGTTATCCGATGACAGCATATGTTGATAATGTTGATAATAAAATAAAAATGGTTTATTATCCGAATGGAATACAAACCACAGTTGTTTTAGCAAGTGGTGGTAGTTTTCCAACTGTTGTTATTGATGAAAATGATAGTTATGTCGTATGGGTTCCAAATAATTTTACTAATTTTTTAATGTATGCTCAACTTTGTACTAATTGGCTATTAGCATCACCTTATAGTTTGACTTTACCGGGTGATATAAAAATGATGAGCATTCAAGTTGTTTCAGATAATCGTTGGTTGTTTACTTTTGAATGTGAAACTACACCTGAAAATAAAATTTATATAGCTTTTACGAATCCTACTTATAAATTTGCTACGGCAAGTTTTGAAATGTTTGTAACTTTCTTAAAGAGTACAATGATTGATGAATATTTTGTTGTAGCAGAATATTCTCAACAGGAAATTTTTGAGTTAGGTGTTTATAGCAATAAATACAATGAAAATTTGGACATTTTACAAGTTGGAGTAACAGGAGTTTTAACTTTAATTAGTTCTGAAAGTGTAAATCCATCAGAATACTTTGTTGTTGCTGAAAAATCCGATTTAATGCTCATTGCTGACCTTCTAACGTCGATAACTCTACCTAATGAGTCATTTAGCATATCAGATAAAATTATTCCTACATTTGATTTAACGTTCATTCCTGACGTAGGTTATAATTTTAATGAATATTTTGTTGTCGCAGAAGATAAAGATGTTTTTTCTTTAACTTCTGCAACAACACCAAGCGAATTTATTGATGAAACAATAAATATAAAAGAATATAACCTTTCTTATGAAAATACATTTGTTGGCCTAGATAAGGCTAATCTATCAGAATTATTGGAAATTACACAAATAGACAAAGATACTAAATTTGTTCTAGGTTTGCCTCCAACTACTGTGGTTAATTTAAACGAATATGAAAATTTTAATGAATATTTTGCAATACAAGAACATTTTCCAACTGATTCATTAGTACAAACTATATTTATCGACCAAGCAAATCTTGGACCTGAAAAATTTTACATTTTAGATGATAAATTTCCAACATTTAGTGAAACAGAATTACTAATTCATTCTTCAAATTCAAAAGAATCTTTTTCAATTACTGATAATTCAAATCTTTTGACATTTAGTTTAAATATTTTATATATAGTTAATGAAAATTTCGCTGTAGAAGATAATAATGAACCAACCTATAATTTTAAAGTTTCAAGTCTTAGTACAAAATTTTTGGAGAAACTACAGATTCCAGACATATTGAGTATTATAACTTCGACAGAATCTAATATAAGTAAAAAATCGAATGAAAATTTTGCTATTGGAATTACTAATGAGAATTATAATTTAGAGCCCATAAATAATTTAAATAGAAAAATTCATGAAAATAATCTTTATATTGGCGAAAGTACACAAAGTAATAGCTCTGAAAGCAATATAAGTATAAAAATACTTCAAAATATAGCACCATATGTCTATAATTATGTTTATAATATAACCGAAGAGTTAAGTGCGTCTGTGTTTACGGCTGAAAATTCAGTTGTTCCTGCATTCTACTATTTTGCAACTACGTCTGAAAAAAGTTTATCAGGACCTAAATCTTACAACATTGCTATTAAATCTCCAAGTATTACTTTCGAATTAACGAAAATAACTTAAATAAGGTCAATTATGAGTAAAATATCAAAAATAGTACCACAACAAGGTCTTGAATTTAAAGGCACATGGAATGTTAAGCTTGTAAATTCAAAAACAGGCGAAATAGAACTTGACCATACTCAAGAAAATATTATTGTTGATAATGCTATTGTTCATATGGCAAATGGTTATGGTCCTGCTGATTTTGATATGTTGCATCTTGGTAATGCGCCGTTTCCTTCAACCCCGGCCACAACTGATTTGACTTTAAATGCTGATTTTTTCCAAACTTCAACAACACATATTCCTCAAATTTCGCCTGGGACATTTGCTTACCAAAAAAAAGCAACTCTCGCAACAACCGATGCGGTAGGAACATTAACAGAAGCAGGACTTTTTACAACTGATAATGTTATGTTTAATAGAATTTTGTTTAATCCGCAAATTGTTAAAACTGACACTCAAGAAGCATACATAACTACGACCATACAAATCCGTAGAGTATAAGGGAGTTTTCTAAATAAAATGGGTATTTTTAAAGTTGAGAAAAAAGACCTTGATGGTAATATGGTCGAATCTTATGAAATGCATAACACAATACTTGACGCAGGTCTTGAATATTTATGTACTGCTGTTGGTTATGATTTTGATTCTATTCCACAAATTGGTGTAGGAAGTTCGGATATTACTCCTGATACAAACCAGGTTGGTTTAATTTCACCTATTGCTATAACAACTGCAACATTTACTCCGGGCACATCAACAGATTCAAACCCAGAAGGTGATAAACAATTTATTGTTTCTGCTAATTTTACTGCTAGTGAAGCAATTGGCGAATTAACTGAATTAACCTATTATATGAATACCCTTTCAGGGAAAAATATTCCTTTAAATCGTACTCTTTTTCAAGTTCCGGGCGAATTAGATACAGCTTTTACATCAACTCCCGAGCTTGACCAAATTCAAAATGTTGACGTATCTAATGTTACACAAGTTTATGGTGCGAATTTTTATGACCAAACATTTACTGTTTCTGCTAGTGGCGGACCATCTGGTGTAAATAACATTGTTGAAATTGCTTTAAGTATGGCTTCTAGCGGTGACCCTGCATATCCGTTAACGGTTGCGCTTTATTCCGATAGTAGTGGTTCTCCAGGAACACTTTTATCAACTGCAACAATTCCTGCTTTTGCAAATCCTGTACAAGAATGGGTTGTGGCAAGTTTTGAAAGTCCTGTTGCAGTAACTGCGGGTCATGTTTACCATATTGTAGTTTCTTGTCCTCTTACAGACCAAGCAGATTGTTATGATTTATTTGGTTCTGTTGCAGATGAATACCCTTATGGTCAACTTAGCGTTTCTACAAACTCTGGATTAACATATTCACCTGTAAATCCATCACAAGATTTTGGATTTAAAACTTATTATTCAACATCTGGGGCGGCGGCTCACGAATATGTTGCGACATTAGTTCAATTTAATAAAGAAACAGGACCTTCTGCTACATATACAGTTAATTCATTTCCTCTTAACAATTTAGACTCTATTAGTTTAAACGAAGGTACAGTTCGTTTAACTCTTCCAACATATGAAGAATTAAATGAATTTACTTCAAAAATTAATATTTATAAAAATGTTGGTGGCGTTTTTGGTTTATTAGCAAGTGTAGGAACCGTAAGAGAATACTTCTATGATAATGGCTCAATAACACCTAATACAAGTATTAATCCTCCTGCTGCATCTAGTATAACAACTCCAACTGGTTTAACTGCTATTGTTGATTCTACTAATGGTGGTTCATTAGAATTAGGTCAAAATAAATATTACAAAGTTTCTGCAATTCAACAGGGACCATTAACAACATCTATTACAGTTGGTCCTTATCAACGTCCTGGTGTAACTGCTCCTCCTGATACAGAATTTTATGATGTTGCTTACACAACAACTCCTGTACCTTTATATGGTGCTGAATATGAAACAGAAGCATCTGGAGAATATACATTAACAGCACCAACTAGTGCAAGTGCCCAATTTGCAGAATATTTTACAGAATCAAGTTTAAATCCTTCCTTGTGGAATATTACGAATAACAATAGCGATTATTTTAACCTTGTAACATTAAATTCAACTGGTGAAAGTCAGTTACAAATGAATGTTCCAGCAGGGGTTCCTTATGTTGTTTCATCAACAAGAAAAGCACGACCAGGACAAAGTTATTATATTAACGTTCAAATTCCATTATCATATGCTTCTATCCCACAATATGTATATAGTTCAAGTGGTACACGTTCAATTAATCCAATTTTAAATGATACTGCTCCAAATAGAGTATCATTGTTCTCTTTTGTAAATCCTGAAAATATTCAAACACAAAGTGCAGATAAAAGACTTTCGTTTGAATTTGGTTTGTATCATAACTATCGTTTAGATGACCAATATACTACAGGTAATAGCAGCCAGTATGCTCAAGGACCTTACTTTGCTCTTTATGATAATGTTGGAAATGTATATTTATTTAGCACATCTGATATTCAACAATCACATACAGATAAATGCTATACATTTAAAATTGACGTATTAGATAATCGTTCTATGCAAATTAGTTACTTAAATGCAACAACACGTACATTTGAAGTTCTAACATCTAGTATCACATACTTTAATTTTGAAACCCAAGAAAATGGTACTCATACACATCAAGGCGGAGCTTTACCAGGTCCACTTGTACAAACAACGGACCACTTCTTGATTCCAGAAAATTATTGTTTTGCAATTGGTAATCCATCGAATGACCCTCTTGCATATTCAAATGTTAACTATATTGCTTGTAATGATTCAATTTATACCATTCCAGGAACTTCTCCAACAGTTCCGGTTCCAGCTATTGCTATGACTCTTAACGGTACAATTTCTCCAACGGGTGGAGGATTTGGAGCAACTTTAACTTGGAACGCTGTTCCTGGCGCAAGAAAATATCACCTTTATGCAACAGAAACTGCTGGTTCATATAATGCAGCAAATGGAAACCTTGTTTATGAATACGAAACATATTTCCCTGCATATGCTGTACAATCAACAGATACCCCTAATAATGACTTTTTCAATGATTTAGTTGCTGTTGGTAGTCAAGTTCGTAATTGGCAAGATATTGGTGTTACTTTTGGTGTTGATGCTACAACAACGGGTACATTTAACGGTTATGCTCTTGGTGGTTTTGTAGGAAGTAATAGTCAAAACTACGGAAATCCAATTGTTCCCAACATTGCTTCAGCACCTGGAACAGCAGAAACATATTTGCTTTTATTAACAGGTGAAAGTAATCAAGCAATCTTTACTTTTATGGGTGGCGGTTTCTCTATTGTCGCTGAAACATCACCATATCGTGGTATCGGGGCACTTTATATTGATGGAAACTTTGTAGAAAATATTGATTTTTATTCGGCCGATACTTACGAACAACAAACAGTATTTACAACAAGTGCGCTTGCACCTGGATATCATACAGCAACTATTAAACCTACAGGAACATCTAACGATTTTTCTTTAGGCACATCTATTGCTCTTGATTACTTCTATATTACGGTTCCTGCAATAGTTGACCCAAATACACTAACAATTGGGGCTCCTCTTTCTGCAAATAACTCAAACATTGGTCCTGCGCCTGCACCAAATATTGCTGGCTCACAAACTTATAATGGAAACGGACCAACGGTTGTTGTGAAAGACCCACAACATACATTGGAAGTTACTATGACATTCTCATTGGTAAATCCCAACTTGTAACTTTTAAGGATAGACGATAAATGTCATACACACAAGGAACAGTCAGAGTTGCAAGTCTTCTAAGCACATTAGCATCTGCAATTACAGCACCATTAGGAGAAACACTTCCTTCAAATGAAGCAAGTGTGACATTAACTGGTAGTCAAACTGCCGTTCAATTAACTATGCCTTCTGTTGGTACTGGTTTAAATCCAAGTGGATGGAATATCTACAAAGGAACAATTTCTGGAGGAGAAACTTTATTAGTTAATATTCCTGGAAATCAAACTACATTTATTGATGACGGAAGTTTGACTGTTGGAACAACAACTGTTCCAGTTACATCAACTGGAAATCTTTATGCTTTACCTTCGATAGTTAGTGGAACTATTACGGCAACTGCTTTAAATTCAAGTTTTGTTTCTCAAGAATTTACTACATCTAATGCTTATGCTGCTATCGCATACAATCAAATATTGGCACAACCTTTTTTTGCAAATCATGAATTAATAACTGAAATTGATTTGCCTTTAGATGTAAACGGTGGTCCAACTGGGAATATTATTGTACAAATTTTTCCTAATTCTTACGAAAATACAACGAATACTACAGGTTATTATAACGTTCCTGCAAGTACAACAACACCTTTGGGTTCTGCTAGTGTTGCAATTACAAACATGAACCATGTTAAAACGTCAGGTTTGTATACTAAATTTATTTTTTCGACTCCTGTAACTTTAAGTGTTGGAACATTATATCATATTGTTATTTCATTATCAAATAGTGCTGATACATTAGCTTCAACCAATTATGTTGTATGTTCTTATTTATCATACAGCGCAGGTAATACGGCAGTTTGCCCTGCTATTAATCTTGCATGGCAGACAACTTCATTAACTACTATTAATTGGGCTTCTGTTAATTCAAATAATTTAAGTTCTTTAAATTATATAATTTATGGTACTGGAATTTTAGCAGCAGAAACATATTATTATAAAATAACCGCAACTACAGGTTGGTCACCTGTATTTACACAAAGTATTTTTGGACCTGCAACAACTAATTTATATACTTCAAATATTTATTATAGTTCTGGTTCAAATGCAAATGAAAATATCTTTATTGCTCAAATTTACAATGGAAACACAAACAACAGTATTCAACATGCTATATTAGAACATTATGATAATCAAACTCATGTTTTAACTAATCAAACTTCTGCTTTTTCAACTAATGGGTCAGGGATTGCAGGAACATCATATTACAATAATATAATTTCGCGTACAGCAACATACTATTCTGGTACAGAATCTAATACTGTTAACGTTACTTTTAGAATTCATTTATTTGCAGACCACATGGCAATCTCATTAGCTGGAGATTCAACTTTAACAGGATTTCAAGAGTATGTAGTATTCTTGGGTAAAATTTCATCTTTAAGTTCAACAGATGAATGTTATGTAATAAGTAATGTTGCTACAAGTGATATAAGTTCTTGGTTGGTTTTAAGAGATTATGCTAATGCTGTAGGACAAAAAATAATACCGTTGTTTCCTGTTCAATCAAATGTAGCAAATGGTACGTCGGATGGTTTTCCATATCTTAATAAATTTACAAATAATTATGATGCAATTACAATGGGACTTCTAGATGCTGGTGGGGCAGGTTACAGAGGGAACGTTCCTGACATGATTCTTTTCCCTAGTGCATCTTCTAATGTAATTAATAATCATGACCAATTTACTTTTAATGGTCAAACCTATCAATATTATATACCTACAAATGTGGGCGACTTCAGTTGGGAAAATGCTGGTACAACTACAGCAAGTGTATATTATCCTGCATTTAGAATAGCTTAAAAATGCCTCTTAATTTTTATAATTTACAATATGCTCAATATTGTGCAAACATAGGTGCAATAGCTATTTATCCTTTGCAAGAATCTTCAGGAACATCTATTAATGATTATTCTGGTAACGGATATAATGGAGAACTTTCAGGAACCGGAACCACACAAGCAAATTTATTATACCCTATGGACCATTATAAATTTTATAATTTTAATGGTAATAGTTATATTAACTTAGGAAGCGCAAATCAATATCTAGGTGGTCCAGTAACTGGTGGAGTTACGAAACAGAGTGGTTGGATTACTGGTTGGATTAAAGCATCTTCGCCTAATACTGGTGGTGGAATGATTGCATATTGGAATAATTTTGGTTTAAGTGTAAATAATACTGGGAATATTTCAATATTTCAGCCAAATGAAAATTATAATGCTAATTATAATTTTAGTTTTCAAATTCCCGTAACAACAACATTAATGGATGGCAATGAACATTTTATATGTGCTTGTATTATTAAAGAGGGCGATTTTACGGCACAAGATGTTTATACAGAATATGCATATGTATTTGCAGACATTTACATAGATGGCACATTGGTTATTAACGGCTACGATTGTGGCTTAGTTCCTATGGGCATATCAAGTGCAAGTGAATTTACTACACAGTTTTATAATATGTATGCTGATACGTCTTCTATTGCTGCATATAAAGATGGAACAAAAAATTTTACAGGTTATTTATCTAATGTTGTGTTTTTTCCATATACTTTGACTCAGGCTGAAATAAATCAATTATATGTTTTAGGAACTTCAAAAATAAGCCCAACAGCTAATGAACTTGATTATGTAGATAATTTTTATTTAATAGATTCTATTAAAACTTATTTACACGCCGACCAACCATCTAATGCTCCTGAATTAAATATTAATTTAAAAAAATTACCTTCAGAATTTGTTTATTCTTTAAGATTAGATTATTTAAAAATATTAGAAGAGAATGGAATTTGTCCAACTCCTCCTGCTCCTATAATTTTACCAATTGATTATGTTGCTCCCCCAAGTTCAAGTGGAGTAAGTGCTGGAAATTATTATAGAGTTCCCAAAAGTACGATGACATTAAATAATTTGCCTTTACCAAAGTATTTTAATTCATTTAGCTTTCCGATTGGTACATTTGTTTATCCAACATCTAGTGAATATAACGGATTAATGTTAGTTAAATCAACTAACCTAAATATAAGTTTACCTTTTGATGTTATTCAACTAACACATTCTCAAGCTTTGGCTGATTTAACTACTTACGTTAATGAAATATTTGCATTCTAAATGTCATATACATTGTTACCTCCTTCATTTACTCATTCTACTATCACAAACTTTACTGCTGATAGTTTGATTAATGCTTCGCCAATTGAACTTTCTAATAATATTATTTCATTAAATTTTAAAAAAACTCAAAGATTAGATTTTCTAACTTGGCAAGAAACAGAAGGATATTGTCCGCCATTACCTCCTCAAGTTTATATTTATGAACTTAATGCACCTGTTCCTGTTATTGTTGAAACTGTAAATGTTCCAGGTTTAAACATTGGAATATATTATAGAATGTCGGTAAGTAAAACTTCAACTACACCTGACGGCAATCCATTGCCAAAATATTTCGCAAATTTACCAGAACCATATTTTGGAGTTGTATATCCTGAAACAGATATATATGCAGGGTATATGATAGTTAAAACAACTCAACCTTTAGAAATAAGTTTACCATTCGATGTTGAAGCTTTAACACAAGCAGATGTAGCATTTGAATTAGAAAGAATAGTATCTTCAACAATAGCTTTATAAGAAGAAAATTATGGAAAAGAAATTATTAGAAAAAGAAATAACAGAAATTTTTAATGAAATACTTACAATTTGTAATAATAAATCTTTTTCAGCAGTAAAAGCAGCACTTTTATTAGCTAGGGACCATATTATAAAGAGTGAAGCTTTATTAAACAAAGATTTAAAGGAAAACATTGATGCCTAATTTTCAAATTGGCTTTGTCAATGCGGATGGAAGCGTTTTAAGTGACGGAACGGCTGTAAACGCATATAATACAAGCGGTTTTTTAGTAGAAAGCACCTCAATTGGAACAGGAGCAGCACCAACGGGCGAAGGTGTGGCTTCTTTTATGTTGCTTTCTCCAGGCACAGAATATAATTTTAGTTTTCCTAATTTAAATATTGCTTCTCGTTCTATTACCTTGCCAGATACACCTTATTTAGTTGTTGGACCACCCGGAACAAATGGTATAGATGGAGCAGGTGCTACAATAACTACTTCTGAAGTTTATTTATCAACAAATACGGTTAATCTTCCTGTTGAAAATAGCAAAGCATTTGTCTTTGGTCAATCTGTCGCTTTAAATGTTTCAGATTCTCTAACATTATTTGGAACAGTTTTGTCGGCATCTGATAATATTGTAACAGTTGATTTTTATGCTTCAAATAATAATGGAACTGTTGAAAGTAGTATTACAACGAGTACAACTGTACCTGTTAGTTCAACTTTAACTTTTGGAAATCCTCAAGTTTCATTAGAAACGACAACAACTACTACTACACCAAGTCCCTCAAGTACATTGGCTGCTAATTATTCTGTACCACAACCAACAACAACGACAACATACGTTTATGTTCCTGGATATGGTAACATTCCTATCGGAACTACCACAACATATCCTGATGGAGATTTAACAAATATTGTTGTAACAAGTTTATCTACTTTTGCCGTAGGCGATTATATTGTAGTTGGACCAAATGATTTATCTGGCGCTGCTGTAGTCATTTGTATTACCGCTCTTGCAAGTTCGACAAATACTATTACTGGAACCTATCAAGATTATTATGTTCAAAATTGGAATGCTACGACAATAAATTCAGGACAACCCGTAACTTTATTAACTATTCCAGAAGGAGCATTAACTGTTATAACTGGCAGAGCAACTTCTAATGAAAACACTTTTAATTTACCAATATATGAATATAATTTTTTGCCTTATGCTTTACTTGGAGTACCAAATACATATAATAATGGATTTTTTGCTACTTTCCAAGCACTTAGTGGAGGAACAACTACAAATTTAGGGTGTATTTCATTAACAAATGGTTCTGGGACATTGTATGCAGGACAAGGTTTATATGAAATTAACCAAATTACGCCATCAACACCTTTAATTCAATCTGTAAGTTACTCTAATAACTTAATTTCTGTTGATTTTGAAGGTTCATCTGGTGCTACTTATTATACTTTAAAATATACTGCTACTAATGCTTTTAATACTATTGCAACAATTAATGCTTCATCGTCTTCTGGTGTAACTTCATTAAATTTAATAAATTCTCCTTTTGATAGTGAAAATTTTGGTTCTTCTTATACAATAACAACAACTCCTCCAAGTTTTCCTTGTGTTTATAATCTTTACGCATTTGATGTAAGCGGAAATTATGCTTCTTCTCCTGCAACTTTTTATTGGGACGGTGTTAATGTTACTAATTATCCAAGTATTATAGGATTACCAGCGCCACCAATTATTACAACTTTAGTCAATGATAGTACCAGCCCTTATACAGGCACTCCTGGTGATGGAATAGATGGTTCAAATAATATTACAAGCGTACTTCCAACAGGTGATAATTCTGAAACACTTATAACTAATTTTGGAACAGGCAGAGTTTCTTTTCCATTTACGACTTCTCCTTTTTTTGGTGTAAATAATCCACAAAAAAATATTAATTCTATAGAATTTTTTTCAGATGTATTTGCTCTTGTTACAGTAACTAATCCAGTAATTGTTATTGCAGATGCTAATGGAATTCCTTCAACAACTGTTTTAGCAAGTGGTAATACAGAAATTACCACAAATATTTCTTCAAATAGTTTGACAATTAATTTATCAAATCCTATTGATTGCACATATGAAAAATTATTTTGCCTTATCATTGATGCATCGTCATTTGATTCAAGTTTAACAATTCCACAATCAGATGGCTGGGCTGCATCGGCAAATGCAGGTGATATTTATATATCATCTACTGGAACTTCTCCTTGGACTGTAGCAAGTATGACTTATTCTGGTGTTCCAATACCTTCTAATCCACCTGCGGTAAAAGTATATGGAACTAGTGTATTTTATACTTTTGGCTTTAGTTTTGGAAATAATATAATTTATGGTTCTGGAGTTTCAGTAAACACTTACGGTTTATATCCCGCAACAAGAACTTTACTTGGTACAAATAATCTTGCAATAGATGAAATAACACCCAATGAAATTTATGCAAATAACGTTTTTACTTTATCAATGTCGGGTATTGTAGGAATTGAATTAACAGCATTTAATGACGCTGGTCAATCAGGTCCTAGTAGTAGAATTCGGGTAGACCCTGTACAAGGATTAAGTTGGTTCTAAATGATTACAAGTATTTTCCCTATAACAATGGTTCAATTAGCACCTGAAATTGTTTCAGAGGGTTGCTTTATGCCTCCTCCGATTGGAAATATTTTATTAGTTAATGATGGGCAACAAGGATATGCTGACCAGGTTGGCAATTTTTTTTATGTAGGCTATAAATCTGATATAGAACCAACAGATATTATTGGTAATTATTCATCCGATGGTATTACTTGGACACCAGCTTTATCTGGAAGTGACCCACCATCACATTTTGTATTTGCGATTAAAGATTTTCCCGGAGATTGTGCATTTTTCCCAGTATTTGATTTATATAATTCAAGTTATGCTATGGCATGGGAAGAAAGCCAACCTACAGGTATTGTTAATTTAAAATATACAGATATTTCTATACAAAGTCCTACAACTACTCCTCCTGTAACTTCTATAACAACAAATCCATCCAATCCTGTCAATCAAAGTACATTCTATGTTTACCCGCGTATTACTTTAGTAGGGCAATCAGTTTCTACTGAAAATGTTCCTTTGTCCGACATTATTATTCGAGATATAGCCGGAAATAAAATTACTATTGATACAACTAAAGCATATCGTCGGGGTGTTGATTTAACCTTACCAGCACCTGTTGCATCATTTAGTTGGACTCAAAGTTTTCGTCAAAATTGTCAAGTAAATGGAACTTTAACAAGCATTCCTACACAACCAACATTTTTTGGAAATCCTTTGCCTAATATTAATATAAAAATTTATTTTGGAACTACCAGAATATTAAAACAAACAATCACTACTGATGTAAAAGGTTATTACTCAGTAAATTTAAATGCTGGCAGATATACATTTGAAGTTGAAAGTGGAAATACATCTGTTAATGTTTCACAACAATTATTATAAAGGGTTTAAAAATGCCAACAATTGTAATTACATTTATAGATTTTTATACAAGTGCATTACTTGATGATGGCATTGTAGTTAATTTTTATACAATTGACCCTTTAAATCCTTCAATTGCCAACCCAAATTTATTTGTTGAACAAGAAATTGTAGGAAGTGGAACAGCAACACCTTCGGCAGGTCAAGTTGTAACAACAAACCTTCAACTTTTAACAGAATATCTTGTAACTTTTACAGGCACTAATGCTCCATCTGGTTCGCATTATATGTATACCAGATATTTAAATCAAACAGCAGCAATTGAAGAAGAAGAAATTATTACTCTTCAATTTGATGTTTTATTTGGTATGCAAGGACCACCTGGCCCGCAAGGTATTCCAGGTGCAGGACCTTCTGTAACAACGGCCACATTTACTTTGCCTGCAACTGGGGCTTCAGTAACAACTTCAGTTGAAAATACTTCTGCATTTACAGTTGGAAGTAGTGTATTCATTTCTGATGGTATTACCAGTTTTATTGGAACAGTATTATCTTTAACATCAAACAGTTTAACTCTTGAAGTTGAATATATATGTTCTGGGGTCGTTGGAAATACAGTTAATATTGGAGCATTTGTAACTTTTGCTGGTCAACCTGGTCCGCAAGGTCAACAAGGGGAACCGGGAATTTCTGGAACCCAATATCAAAGTGGATATTCTAATGTTATTAGAGATATGGCAATGTGGTATAACTTTATGCCTGGTTTGGTTGTAACACAAGGAAATCTAGCAACTACATCACCTAATAATACAAATTACTTAACTAATTTATTAAATATAAATACTGTTAGTGGAGAAATTACTTTTACTCTTCCAGAGGTTCCTACAGGATTTTTTGGATGGTTAGTGACCCTAGAAGCAATATTAGAAGCACAATCCCCTGTTTCTTTACCTAATAGTATTTCTTCTTTAACATTTACAATGACAACCACAAATCATACTGGTACAGTTTATTTTGAAGATATTGATTGGGGTAATTTTATTGCACAATCAGCAATGAATCAAACGGTTACCAATAAATTACATGGTGCATACGGACCAGGAACAACAACTTTGACAATTTCTGCATTAGGTGTTGCAACTCAATTAATTCAAACAGTTGGAGTTACTAATCTTAATAGAAAAATTCACTTTTTATTTGATGCAGTTGCTTACTAAGGAAAGGGAAAAATATGGGCTATCAATATACTCAAGGTTCTTTAGTAACCATTACGGTAACAACTGTAAATCAATATGGTATACCTGTTCCTCCAGATAATCTTATTCCGCCTACAGTTTCTGTTGAATTTGTAACACCAAATGGTCAAATTTCAGTTGTTGATAATGCTTTTATGACACCTGTTACTAATTCATGGTTTTATTTTAATATAGATAGTGCGACTTTATCTGTAGGGTCATATAGTGTTACCATAACCACAATGATTGGCGACCAAGAAATTAATTATCCACAAAGATTTGATATTGTTGCAGGCAATGGTTTTACTTTATTGCCAATCGACCCTATTTCTAGGCTTAGATTGAGACTTAAAGATAACGACCCAGACCCTTTAAAATGGGTTTGGACTGATATGGAACTTTCAGAATATCTTCAAGGTTCTTTAGATGAATTTAATTCTGCTCCACCTTTTAGTAACTTTTTTTGGATGAATATTCCAATTAAATTTATGACAAATATTATGAAAGGCGCAGAGATTGCTGCATTAGAAGCAGAAGCAATGCGTGTTGCTCAACAACCATTAACTTATAATGATAAAGGTATCACCGTTAATCTTCCACAACAGGCATCCACACTTCAAAATATAGCAAGAATGCTTAGAGAACAACAAGAAAAAGAGCGTTTAAGAATTAAAAGACAGTTATATCCAAGAAGTGGATTTATTACTACTCCAGATACACCATACATGTCTTATCCACCAATTCGTTCTGTTGGTAGATTCTGGTGGTAATTTCAATTAACATTCTCTAAAGAGTTGCATATCTTATTTTTGAGAAGGTTTAATATGTCTGATAATAATGAATTATTTGAAAATTCGGAAAACAAAATTCTAGAATCTCCAAAAATACCACATATACCGGAAATTTCTAAGATTCCTGAAGACCCTAAAATTCCACAAACACCTTCAATTCCTCCAGCTAATAATACAGTAAACGAATACGAAGTACCTGATGTAAGCAAACAATACAATAGGTCACCATCATCGGAAAGTACCAAAATGGCATATACCAATGAAGAAGTTTTAAGAAAAATTGAAGCCTTTGTAAAAGGCCCAGTTTCGGCTATGCCTGAAATTCCAAAGGCTGAAAAACCCGCTGATGGACGCGGAGAAGTTGTTGACCCTAAACATGACCATCGTTTAAAAGAAAACAAAGAAAAACATGACGAATTAGCTGAACAAGCTACAGAATCAGAACAAAATGCTGGTGATAGTGAATCAGATTCTGAAATGGCTCATGAAGAAGATGATGTAAAAACACCATATGTTCGTGAAAGAGCAGACCATCGCGCGGCTCTTGAATCACCTTTTCAAAATCCTGGAAATGTAAGAATTCCTAATGCTCCGCAATTACCTAAACCAGAACCAGTTCGTACTAGAACACCCGGACCTTTAGGTAAAGGATTGACGCCAAGTAATATTGACCCAAGTAAACTTGGAACACCTATGTCTGCATTAGAAAAGAAGTTAAGAGAACATCCTCATGCTAATAAACTTTTAGGACCAAATGCAGTTCCAGAAGGACCTGAAGGAATCGAAAGATTACAAAAAGTTATTCAAAAAATTCATAATATGGCATCCGTAGAACAAAGCAGAATTAAACGTAATCAGTTACAAAAAGAAGCATCAGCAGTAGCAGCATTTTTAATCAGACAAATGCTATAAAAATAAAAATTTAAAAGATTTTAATAAGAGAGCAAGTGTGAATTTGCTCTCTTACATCTTTAGGATTAAATAATGTCAGAAGAATCAATTAATAGTTCTGAAAGTGGTTATTTTCAACCACCAAGAAAACCATATAGACCATTACCAAACTTTGAAGAACAAGTAAACAGAACACGACCTGTTTTTAGTATTCAAATTTTAGATGGTATTCATAATTTAATTGATATGCTTCCAACACATTATGCTTTACAACTTGAAATTGGTGGCGAACCAGTTGTTTGGTTAAGACGTAAAACTGAAGGCACTCCTTGTCCAAATATTCAAAAAGTGGGTGGCGATACTTACGAAGAACAATGTCCCGTTTCAAAATGTCCTTTGTGCTATGATACAACTTTTTTAGGTGGATATGACCCTGCAATTTTATTAAAAATGTCATTTAATCCTCAACAAGTTCAAATTAATATGGAACAAGCCGGTTTAGTTATTGCTGAAACTCCAACAGCATGGACAATTGATACAGACCCAATCATGAAAGAATTTGACATGATTGTGACGTATGCCAACGAACGTTATCTTGTTGCGACTCAAGAATCAGAAACCAAACAAGGACAACGTGTTTATCAACGTTTAACTTTAACAAAACCTGATAAATATGATGTTGTTTATGAGGTTCCGGTCCCTGGAATCATGGGCAACAAATATCATGATTTTCGTTCAAAAGTTATTATTCGTGGTCATCATAAAGATTTCTTAAGTATGGTTGAAATTTATAATTATTACTGGTTCCCTGATACTGGTTTAACTAATGAACCATTAGGTGGTCTAACAAATGAGCCTCATAACTATTAATTCAAATTTTGAAGAATTAGAATTTAATTTTCGTAATTTAACTCCGAATCAAAAAAGACTTTTATCTTCACGTTATGATGCCGCATTTATTAGAAATTTTTTTTTAGATTTAAGAACAGTAATAAGTAGTTTAATTTTAAATGCAGTAAAATCTAAAATTGCTACAGAATTTAATAATGGGTATAGCGGTAAACATTCTACAACACTTTATGATTCTGTTTATATTGTTTGGGAAGGTAATGATGTAATCGTAAAATCTAAAGCCGATTATATGAAGTATCTTAATGCTGGATGGGAACCTTTTGATATGAAAGAAAGCCTTAGTAAAACTGGCGGTCCTATTCCAATTCATTTACCTGGCGGAAGAGTTATTTTTAGAACAGTCAGCGATGGAGAGTCGCGAACTGTTAAGAACTTGAATACTTATTTAAAGACAAAACAAGGAACTGTTAGACGCTCATATTCGACAAAAAATTGGATAAATCCCGGCTATCAAGGCAAACATATTTTTGAAAGAGTTGCAACAGAATTAAAACCTGTTATTGAATCACTTGTTAAAGATGAAATACAGCAGTTATTAGATAATGCTTTAATTGGGGCATACTCTGTTTCGAACAAGGGATATAACTATACGTATCGTGATAATTCCGGCCGTTTTGCTTCTTTAGGAGATAGTGTAATCTAATGTCTTACGGATATGTTAGTGAAAATCTTGCTCAAAAAACCAAGAAAATTTTAATTCAAGAATTACGATATTATTTTCAAAATATCAGTCAATTTGGTTTTCCCGGCAATCCTATTAAAATGCCAATTATTCGCGAAGCATTTGGATTAACTGTTCGTCAATATCCTATTATTGTTATCAAAATTCTTCATGAAGAAACTAAAAATTTAGGAATTGGTCGTGACTTTGTTCAAGATGTTTTTTCAGATGACCAATTAATAGGGCAAGAATATCTTCCTGGAACTGAAAATTTTACTAAACCAGTTAAATATAAACCAAGAGTTGTAGCCGAAAGATATGGTTACATGAGTGATATTACTTTTAATTTACAAGTTGTTTGTGATACAACTCCCGTTCGCAACAGAGTAGTTGACGAATGCAAAGCAGCATTACGTTTCTATCGTCGTGAATCAATGTTAAATAAAGGTCTTCAATTAATGAAAATTAGTGAAGGCGAAGAAACAGATTTTCCTTTAAATCAATCACAAAAAGTTTACATTTCAAATATAAATTTAATTATTAATGCAGAACTTTATGTTGACCATACAGTAGCAAGTATTACCAAAATTAATCCATATGGGGTCAGAAAAGTTAATTTATCACCTCATACACCAGAATATATTGTACAACAAGATGATACACCGTTAGGTTAAATTTTATCATAAATTGCGTAGTATTTGAATGTGCAAACAATATACTTAATTTAAAATAAATGGCGCGTAAGCCGTTATATTAATAACAAAGAACAATGGCTTGGATATTATAACAGTAGAGAAGAGGCATGTTCTGTTGTTTTAAATTAAAATAACATTACGAATTAGAAATATTCATCTTTAAAAAAGACCTCTTAAAATACCCTCTGGGAGAGACAACATTATGGCTTTAATAATACCAAATTACACCGAACCTGGGGCTTATTCAACCATTGTTTTAAATCCAACAACGGTTTCTAGTTCTGGGCCTCCAATTGTTGCAATCCTTGGTCAAGCTCTCCAGGGCACGTATTCTCCATCCCTTTTTTACAATGCTGATGATGCTCAAACAATGTATGGAAATGCTACTAAAGCAAATCCATTACCGTTGGGTATTCAAATTGCCTTTGCAAACGGCGCTTCCAGAGTTTTAGGTATCAATGTTGAACCAACAAACTCACAAGTAGCGTATATGACTCTTGCTGCAACTGGGCTACCAGGTGTTGTAATCTGTAATCAAGGTTCCTTAACTTCAAGCATTCCAACAGAAACATATTCTCCAGCACCTTCTGGAGCAAATGGACTTCTTGACCCTGTAACACAATTACCAATTAATCTAAATGGTACTGTTTCAGGTGTTTTCTATATTCAAGATTTTAACCCTGATGTTGCAGACCCAGTTTTAAACTCATCACCTCAAGCAACACAAACCGCTTTTGCCTTAGCAGCGGGTACAAACCTTCTTCAATATATTATATATGGAACAGCCCCATTATTAAATGGCGTCCAACAGGTTCCATTAGCAAATACAAATATGGTAGAAGTTACTGTTCCTGCTATTGCTCAAACAGCAGTACCAACTGGTTATCAATCATCAATTTTAAATACTGCAATTACCCAAGGTCAATGGAATCAATTAAGTAATGCTATTGGGTTAACAAATGCTATTAATTCAACTCCTAATGTTCCAATTGTAGCACAAATATTAATTCCTAATGCTGCACAAACCGATGCTGAACCTTTTGTTGGATGGCAAGAACTTTATTCATGCCTTGGACAAAATGTTACTATTAACACAACTACTCATGCTGCAACCAGTATAATGGATTTATATGCATTAGCTGTTCAATATGGTGTTCTTAGTTTTCAATCAATTCAACCAGGTTCACAACATGAAATTGTTCTTGGTATGTTTGCTACATCAAGTTTTGATACTGCAACAAACACACTTCCTTTTGGTTTACCTTGTGCCTTTGCTGGTACAGGATATTCAAATCCATTTCTAATTATAGATAATGGTGTAGATGGCGTTGTTACAGATACATCATATATCAATACTATTAATAACGTTCTTACAACTGTTCGTGCTGATATTGTTGTTTGTTTAAATACAGATACAGGTCTTCAATCAGTTCTTAAAGACCATGTAACATTCATGTCAACAACACAAGAACGTAATGAACGTATTGCAATTGTTTCTGGTCCAGTTTCAGAATTGTATACTACATCAATTGCAAATGCTCAAGCATTACAAGGTGGTGCTGGTGCAGAACGTATGGTTTATATTTGGCCTACTGGTATTTACTATCAAGACCCAATTTTACGTTCACAAGTTATTTTAGATGGAACTTATATTGCTTGTGCTTGTGCTGGTATTCTTGCTGGTAATGATGCCGCAACACCATTAACTCGTCAAGTATTAAGTGGTTTCATTGATGTAACTCAACATGTCACTCGTACTCTTGCAAATAGCATTGCTCAAAATGGTATCACCATTATTGAAAACAATCCAACTCAAGGTCTTCGTGTTCGTCATGGTTTAACTTGTGACCCAACATATCCAGAAACACAAGAAATTTCAGTTGTTCGTCAAGTTGACTTTGTTGCCCAAACAGTTCGTGATGCTTTAGACCTTGGATTCATTGGTACAAAAATTGTCCCAAATACTGTATCTGCAATCACAAGCGTTACAACTTCAACATTAACAACTCTTGTTAATAACCAAATTATTTATGGATTTAAAAACGTCTCAGCAATGATTGACCCTAGTCTTCCAACACAAATTGACGTTCGCTTCGACATTCGTCCTGCATATCCATTAAATTACATCCAAATTACTTTATCTGTAGATAGCACCTTATCAGGTTTCTAATCTAAAGGGGTTTAAGAAATGCCTTTTAATCCGAATGCTACAGCAGCCAATTATGCTGCTCCACAACCAGTTACACATGAAAGTATACCACCAAATGGTAGGCGTGTGGTTACGGCGGACTTTGCATTTATCTACATCAACGGTACATCCATTGGTTTGGTTCAAAGATTTAGTCCAACAGAAAGCCGTCCAGTTCAAACTCAATTTGAAATTGGAAACATCTACCCCGTAGAGTTTGTTCCTGCACCTTGGTCAGGACGTATTTCTGTTTCAAGATTAGAAATCTTTAAAAATGCTCTTTACGTTGCATTTGGTTTTGGTCAAGGTATTACAACTTATGGATTAGCTCCATATTGGCCTGCTGATAAATTTTTAAATGGAAAACCAGTTATCACAACTCTTGCCGACATTCAATGGCCACTTGATATTCAATTACATATTCAAGGACCACCATTGTTAGCAAATCCTATTACAGTTAAAACTTTCCAAGAATGTTGGATTACTGAAATAGGTAGTTCCTATGATGCTGGTGCTAAAATTGTTGCCGAAAATGTATCATTTGTTTATCGTAATATTGCAATCACCGAAGGAACCATTGGTGCTACAGGAGATTCCGGTTTGGCTCAAGCTCCAACAGGCGATTTTGTATAAAAATATCAATAAAATTCGCGGTGTTACTATAATTTAAAAAGAAGAATATATATTAGGTGGTAGTTACAATTTATATGACTACCACCTAAATGTTTATAAAGGAAAAAAATATGCCAGGATTAGAAGACCTTTTTAAGTTTGGAAGTGTTTCAAAAGAAGTAGAGATTGGAGAATTCAAAGTACGTTTAAGCGTTTTAGATTCTAAACATCTTCAAGACGCTTTAAATGCTTCTTATGGACCTGATGAGTATGCTAAATTACTTGATTACAAAAAAAATGTTTTAGCTCGCGCAATAACGATTGCTGATGGCGTTAAATATATTGAAAATGCAGGTAATCCAACCCCAGAAGAAGTTAAAAATTTAAGTTCAATTATCGACAAACTACATGTTATGGTAGTAAACAGATTATATGATGCTTATGATGCAATGGACCTTGAAATTAAAAAACATTTGGATGTTCAAGTAAAAAACTAATTAATGAACCCTGGAGTAGGGCCTACGATTTGGTTTGTCGTTACCTTCATATAACTCTTCCCGAGTTAAGAAAAATGGATTCAGCAGAAATATTATGGCACTATAATCATGCTATAAATTTCGAAGTTGAACGGCGCACAGAACAAACAGAACTTTTAGAGTTTCTTATGCAAATTGTAAACCCATCAATGTATAAAGACTATCTTAACATTAAAAATTCCCCGGTTCATGAAGTTGCAAATAGTGTCGCCGAAACAGATGAAGAATTCCAAGAACTTGTTGCTAAAGCAAATGCACAGCTTAAGTCTCTTAATATTGAAAACTTAGCAGAGAAACGTACACTTGATGTTATTCAAGGTATTACATCTATTGAAGATAAAATGCAAAAGAAACCGTCTTTGGATGTTTTACTTCAAAAACAACCCCAACAAGTAGTAGCTCCTTCTTCTGTTACTAATCCTAATGTACAACCACCAAAATGGGGTAGACCAGCCGATTTAGGTGAAATAAAAGTCACCGGAAAAACCGAAGAAGAGGATGATGGTTCAAATCCAGTTTTTTTCATTGAATAATTAGGAATTAATATAAATGGCAGAAGACCGCGATAAAAAAGAAGGTGTTCTACATAGCGCAAAAGGCTTAGAAGCACTTGAGGGCTTATTTCATGATGCTGTTAGTGGCGATTATGAAGAAGCAGGTAGTTTTGAAGATAATATTGGTGCTACTGCTGAACAAGTCCACAGAATGCATGATTCCGGTCCTAAACCTGCTTCTTTACGTGCTATTGGCACAATTAATTTTCAAGATGACACAACAGAAACAGTTGCACCTGTCAATAAAAAGAAAAGAAAGAGAAGAAAATCCCAACCTGAAGAAGTTCGTGGTACAGCAGAAGAAACAGAAATTGAGGCTCAACCTCCAGCAGCATTACGAGATACAACTTATCCATTAGCGGTTCGTGAAACAGCAAATCTAGCAACAACACGACCAAATTGGATACCCGGAAAAGAAAATGCTTTTCCTGTAATTCCTAAAAATGAATCACAAGCATTAGCTAATATTTCAACTGAAGGTATTAGTTCAATGGGTCATATCTCTCAAGATATAACTTCCCTTCGTAATCCTAATTCTACTAACTCTACAACAGGATTAGGTGGCATTTTATTATGGCTTCAAAAAATTAATGACACCCTTGATGATATTAGCGAAAAACTTGATTCACTTACAGGCAAAGATGGAAAAACACCATCACCATTAGCTCCCGGTGGCAAAAAAGATAAAGATGAAAAAGAAGATGGTCCAAACTGGCTAGGAGCAATAGGCGGAGTAACAGCCGCTTTAGCTGCCCTTGCTGCTATTGCTGGGCCTGCTGTTCAAGGAGCTATTTCTCAATTAGGTAAATCTTTATCAAGTGCCGGTGAAGAAATCGAAGCATGGGCCAAAAAACTTGGTGGTGGAGTAATTAACGAGGGAGAAAACTTAATTGATGATGTTGCCAGAGGAGCAAAAGGTATTGGTGGATTTGTCAAAGGTGCTTTAACTAAAGGTGAAGGTCTTCTTGGAAGTTTAACTGGCGGAGCAATTAAAAATGTAGGAAATGCTGCCAAAAATATTGGTCGCTTTGGAATTCTTGGAGACGTTGGTGTTAGATTGGGTGATGCTTGGTATCAACATGCACATGGTAATGATAAGGAAGCCTTACATCAAGTTGGAATTAGTGCTACTGATGCTGGTGAATATGCTGCTATGGGCGAAGCAATTTTACCTAAAGCTGTTCGTGTACCTGCTGCTTTAGCAGCAGTTGGCACTCGTTATATGATGGAAAAGAAAAAAATAGAAGAAAACGAAAAAGACCCAACAAAACGCGCTCAAGAAATAGCAGATTTACAAAGACGCGAAGCTATAGATGCAGGAATTGATGTGGGAACAGGTGTTTTAGGTACAGTAGCAGCACTTCCTGTTGCCGCTGCTTCATTGGGCATTGCTGGTCAAAATATTAGATTAAATCATTCTTTACATGGTGACCAAAAAAGAATTGATGAAACTAAATATTTAGAAGGACAAACAGATTTAGGTGCTGACCCAGGAGGAAACATGTATGTTAGAAATCTTCCTGATTTTAAAAAATTTGCAACAGAACAAGAAGAAAAGCGCAAAGCAAATTTACATGGAATGCCTGATATGAGTCATATAGATAAATATGGAAAAGATATGCAAGGTGCTTTTATTGACTCTTTAGCAAAAAATCCTAAAGAATTAGATAGTATTTTTAAAGAAGTTCAAACATTACAAAAAAATCATGCTTCTCCTATGGAACAATTTAAAGCAGCAGCTATGGCAAACGGTAGCGCAGGCAATGCCGGTGGAAAATCAACAACCGTGAATGTAACCATAAATAATACTAATCCAAATTATCAAAATTATGCTACACAGCAACAAATTCAAGCGGCTATGAAAGAACAAATGACTTCAATATCTAAGCAATTATTTAATGAAGAAAGTTATAGTACAGGCGCAAATTTTGGCAATACATTTGACCGAGTAGGAGCAACAATGTTTACTCCTGCATCTACGCCTTAGAGGATATAAAATATGTCAGCAATGCCTCCTACAATTACCACATCTAGCCCTGGTAATACCGCCCAACAAAATAGTGCAAATACTAGTTCAACTGTTCAAAAATATCAATATTCTTTTCAACAACAATCTGCTAAAAGAAATAATCCTAAACTTAGATTTACACTTTCAGTTCCAAATGTTCAGCAAACATTTTTAGCGCATTTAGACCCCAATGATGTTCAATATAAACAAGCAAAAAGGCTTGCAAGTTTAGATGTTTTAACTGGCGTTGTACTTCAAGATTTTGGATATAAAGCACCAATTCTTGAAGTTAAAGGAACTACAGGAAGTGCATACTATAATGAAATTAATACATTAAATGGTATTTTCCAAAAACAAAATATCGGAACACCCGCTCCAGTTTCAATAACTTTAGAGGGTTATTCTTATCAAGCAGTTTGGACCGATTTTTCTTATGGACGCTCGATTAATCAAAGCGCAGGAAATTTAGTTCAATACGCAATGACGTTTACTGTTCTACAAGAATCAAGTGTTCAACCACAAACAGGTGATACAGTTGCTGTGGGCAGTTCATATGTCGCAAATACAAATAATACCAATAATGGTAGCACAACTTCATCTGCTTCTCAACAAGCAATTACTATACCAGGTACAATATTGCAATATGTTAATAGTGCGGCGGCAGCGAATAATATTGTAAATTATAAAGGCCAAATGATTGAATATATTTCTGATAATTGGGATACAACGCAAGGGCCATATCCTGGATTAAATTCGAAATTAGGAAGTCAAACAATTAACGTACCTCTTAGTTGGCCTGCTATTATTACTCCTTCTGCAAGCACTTAAAATATGGCGAATTCTTCATCAACTTCAAACCCAGGTTCAAATTCTACTACATCAACAGGTAGTCAGAATTCTTTTAGTATTCAAGGTGAACAATTACAATCATATATTCAATCAATTCAAGCAACTTTTGTTGAAAAACCTGGATATGAAATTTATTTTTACTCACGCGCAGACACAAATTGTCAAGTTTTAAACAACACGAATTCAACTTCGTCTTCTGTTCCTACTGTTAATACGGGTCTGATTCAAGACTTTACCAACGTAACTCCAACGGCCTCTGTAAATTCATATACGAACAGTTCAAATGGTAATCTACCTTTAGTCGTAAATATTGAAGTTATACAAACCGTTGGAGAAGAAGGAAGTCGAGCAAACATAAGATTAATTCAACCTACAGGATTAACATATTTTTCTGAAACAATTGGAACAAATAAACCTGGTTTATCAGATTTTGATTCTAGTTTTTCAGGTCCACCTCATTTAATTGGAACAATGGATACTGTTTTAATTAAATTAAAAAATGGCAATCAAACCAAAACTGTTTTTAGAGGAGTTATCTCAACGATAAAACGTTCTAAAAGTGTTGGCGGAAGTGTAATTGATTTAGAATGTAATGATTTTTCTGAATTTTTAAAGAATATAGTAGGCGTTAAAAACGGATTATGGTCAACAACTATCCCTTGTTTTACAGGAAGAGGTATAGTTTATTATGTTCTTAATTATGCTAATAATCTTTTAAATGGTGATAAGCAATTATTTAATATAAAAATTAACCAACAAGAATTAGACAAAGCAACTCAGTTAATTTCAAATATAGTGCAATTAGGTGTAACATATGGAACAAATGGAAGTGCTTTAACAAATATTAACGATGCAGCGTCAACTCAATACACTAATTTTGCTCAACACGCTATGACTGTGCCGCCATTTTTTTATTTGCAATATGCGGAAAAAGCACAAGATGCTAATGCCATTGGAAATGTAAATATAGCACAACAAATATCTAGTTTTTTCCAAACATTAGCACAAAATACAGAAACATCTATTCAAGCATTATTAAGTGGTACTCTTTTATCGTCGTATATTGTTACTCCTGAAGACCAAGAAACTGTTCAAACTTATTCTGTTGCTTTTAATAACACAAGTGGTAAAACTCAACAAAGAAGTGTTGCAAATAATACAGAAACACAGGTGCTTCCAGATTTTCAAAAATATTCATGGATATTATCAGATTTATATATAGAAAAACTTTTTTATTCTTTTGAACATAAAAAAGTTTGGAATGTATTAACTGAAACTGCTGCAAGAGGTTTTAGAGAAGTTTATTTTGATTTTGCCCCACAAATTAATTACATGACAGCAACTAACTCTTATATTCCTCTTGATAATAAATTAATTAAAACAACATCTGCAACAAATCTTCATGATATGCACCCCAATATTGGGATTGTAAAATACAGACTTTCTCCATCATTAATTCCTTATATTAGTGCAAATTTAAATACAAGTGAATTTAATTTATATTCCATATCAGATAATCAAGTTATTTCATACGTATCCCAAGAAACAGAACGCGGAGTGACAACCGCTATTTTAGGTTATGGTGCTACATTAACGCCAGAAGGTATTACTCAAGGATTAGTTAGTCTTTTAACATCTGAATCCGATGGTTTTGCTTTAGCACAAACTATCAATCCTCAATATGAACAACGTTTGGGTTATCGTTTTAATACAATGCATGACCAAAAACTTGCTATTCCAATTTTAAGGTATTTAGTTTCTTATGTATTATTAGAAAAAAGTCAGTTGAGTATGTTTTCTCAACAAGTTCAAATTAACGGAAATCCTAATTATTATCCTGGTTCAATTGTTCAACTATCTTCTAAAAATACTGATTATTATTGTACTGCTGTTGCACATCAATGGAGTTTACAAGGTTACACAACAACGTTATATCTTGAATATGGACATAGAACAGGTTCACTTCCTTTTGCAATAATTGAGGGAGGTACAGCAACCATAAATACCAATAAATGTGTTGCACAATATAATACATTAACTCCATTTTTAAAAGGCCAACCTCAAACTATTGGCGGTGTAAATACTCAATGTTTTGTAAATGCAATTTGGGGATTTTGGTGTGGATATGCTCAAACAAATTTACAAGAATTTTCTAAAGAATATCAAACTCAGTTATCAAATGGACAAAAATCTGTACAAAATAATTCAACAGATTGGATTACTTTATCTACACCAAATATGCCAACAACATATGACAGTATTATTTCCAATGCTATTTCAGCAACTGGTTTAAATAAATATAATGTTACTTTAAATACAATTAAAAATATTATTAACGACGAATCAAGTTTTAATCCTCAAGCAGGTGCTGGAGGTTCATATGTTGGGTTAATGCAAGTTGGACAATCTACATATCCAGGTCAAGATTTAACAAATCCTACGACTAATATTCAAGCAGGTTGCCAAATTCTTTTATCCAAATTTACTGAGGTAAATGCTAAACCTGGATGTTCTGGAACAACATGGTTAAAAGCAATTCAAGCATATAATGGACTTGCTCCTAATGGCTCTACCGACCCATCAACCTGGAATTCACCTGGTTACAATGAAATTAATGGACAAAACATTCCGGTTTATTATTGCACAAAGGTTTTTGGTGCCACTCAAGCTCAAGCGATAGCAAATAATCAACAAATACCTGGACCTAATGGTTCTGCACTTTCAGCAATTTTACCAACTGGAACTAATTCTGCATGGCCTTATTTTTGTTATGGTCCATGTGGTATCCGTGTTCACCAAGCAAATTCAAATATAAATGAAAATCCAAATGCCCCACAATCCGATTATAATGCTGTTGTTTCTCAATTAGAAAATTTTTCTTCTGGGATGACCTTAAGTGTAACTTATTTGGTTAAATTACTACAACAATACCAAAATTCAAATTCTACTGTTCAAGTTACTAATGCACCTGGAAGATTTAATGGATTAATAAATAATAGCTCAACTTTACAAAAAGCAATAGCTGCTTGGTATTCTGATAATATTGCACAATCTTGGGAACCCAAATTTAATGCAACTAATTTTACTAATGCTTTAACTCAAATAACAAATAATTATAACACATGTTTAAACTGTGCAGGAACTAGTATCACACCAAATTTAAATCAAGGACTAAATGCACAATTTGCCAATATAACCTTTTCTCATCCTACAAATGGGGTCGGAAGTATTACGTCACCTTTTGGTCCAAGAACAGCGCCTACCCCAGGTGGCTCTACTCAACATAAAGGTGTTGATATTGGTAATAATAATCAACCTTTTAATGTTTATGCTGCACAACCTGGTACAGTTGTATATGCAGGTTATGATAGCTCTGCTGGCCATTTTATTGAAATATTACATTCAAATAATTATATGACACGTTATTTGGATTTAGGAACTTTAAATGTTCAAACTGGACAAGTTGTTGCCGAAAATCAATTAATTGGAGTAACCGGACCAGGACCAAATGAAACCGGAATTCACTTGCATTTTGAAATCCGTACCGGAGCAACAAGTTCTTCTGCAATAGGTGCTGCACAAAATCCAACTTCATTTAATATACAACCGCCATTACAATAAAGATTAGAAAGGAGAAATATCGTGCCATATAGTCAAGATAATAAAATTAATGATTTTAAATCTCGCCGAAAAACAGCAACAATTACTGGTGTAAATCCACAAGCGAAAACTGTCACAATTAAATATACCAGTCAACAAGGTGATTTTCAAAATCTTGATTTATCCTTTCAAAATGTTGGCCTTTCTTGGGGTCGTCTTCACATGCCTCAAATTGGTGATAGAGTTATAATTGACACAACTCAGGGTGATTATCCAATTATGGTTGGAATGGCACCTCAAAATAATCAATTATTACCATATTTGGACCCTGGTGAAATTGCAGATACTAACTCCGATGGTTCTTTTATTCATTTAAGAAACGCTCGTCGTCGTGTTCAATCAACTGGAGAATTAATTGGATATAACGAAACAAAAGGACCTAATGGTGAAACCGATATTGAAATGGAGCCAGGCGGAATAACTATTGGCGTTCGCAGTAAACAAGATACAAGTTCTAAAGCACCACGTTGGTATCAACATTCATATATTGCAATGTATGATAACGGCGACATTAACATTCAATCAAGACAGTCTGGACAGACAAAGGGATTGTTGCGAATGGATGGGGACAATGGATTTGTGTTTCTTTCTGCTGGTGATGGAACAGTTCAAGAATATGTTGAGCTTGACCCAGTTAATAAATTAATAACTTTATTTTCCGATGGAGATTCACACCAACATACCCAACAAGATTGGAAAATAAATGTATATGGTAATCAACTACATAATTTGGGCAACATTTTAGAGATTAATGTCGGTGTTGCAACTTCGAGTACACCTGCAAATTTTAATGATGTAAAACCGGATTCAGACCTTTCACAAGGCGATATTAGAATTAATAATTCTACAACTGCTGGAACAGGTAATTTTTATCTTCATATTAAAGGTAATGCCAATATAGAATTAGACCAGGGTAATTATAATTTAAATGTTGACCAAGGAACCGTTAATATAACTTCAGAGGGGGATGTAAATGTTTCTACTCAAGGAAATGCAAATGTTACTTCTCAGGGAAAAGCGGTTATTCTTGCACAATCTGAAGTTGATATAACGGGTTCAAAAATTACTTTAAATGGCGGAACAGAAACTGTAGCAACAATAACAGATATCCAAACGCATACTCATTCTGGTGTACAAAATGGAGAAGGATTTACAGGAACATCTTCTTATTCAGCAACAAGGCAGGTATATGCGTAAATGAGCAGCACAGTTTATACTTGGGGTGGTTCATCATTTACTAGTCCCGATTTTATCACTTCTCAATTTATGTTATCATCATCAGATGGAAATACATATTTTTATGAACAAAATTATATGCTTTTTTTTCCTGTTACTTTTTCAAGTGAAGGTGCCCCTTATTATACGGGAAATGGGCAAGGAGTAACATTACCTGTTAATACCAGTTTATTAGTGTTAACGGGGTATGCTTCTTATATTACCGCTTTCGATGCTTCAATTTATCAAACAAGAGCAAATTCTTTTTTAAGTGACCCTACAAATATTTTAGATGCTGCAAATCAACAACCTACCTCTTTGGTTACAAATTCAACTACAGCAGCACTTACTGCTAATGCAAATTTACAACAAGCATTACAGAATGCAACAGGTATATTGACAGACGTACATTTAAATTTTGCAATGAAAGATATTATGAACTCTTGGCCTGGAGGTTCTTCTATCATAAGCATGATAAGTGGTTTTTTGGCAAATCATCAAAATTTAATTTTAGGTTCTCAGTTAAAAATTCAAAAATTAATTGATTTTAAACAAGCATTAATATCTCAATCTGTTCAAAATGCCAATAAACAAGTTGCCATTTCTGGACAATTAAATACTTGGCAAAATCAAGGTACTTTTACAGGTTTAGCTTCTGCTTTTCCAACTGTATCAACTTTAACATCTTCTTTTAGTGGACAAAACACTCAAATTTCCCAAAATTTAACTAAATTTATTCCAGGTTCTGCTGCTTCTGGTGATAGTACGATATCTTCTATATTTGGAAATGCAGGTTTAAATATAAATAGTTTACCACCAATTTTAAATCCTATGGATAAATTTATCATAGATTTAGGAAATTTAAATACAAATAATGTCTCTTTTAATGGTTTTTCAAGTCTTTCCCAAGCAACAAATCACATTAATCAATTAGCAAATTTATTAAATAATATTCATGCAACAATGCCTGTAACTCCTCAAGGTGTTGTTAAAACTCCTGTTACAAATCCAGCAACAATTTATAGCACCGCAACACAATATGCAAATGCCCAAAATGGAATTACAACTACAGTAAGTGCTAGTGCTGCGGCTTTAGCAAAATTGGCAAACACTACAACTGTTATAGCAAGTTCTTCACCAACTTTAGGAACTAATGCGTCTATGGGCGGAACTTTAGCAAACAATCCTTCAATTTCTAATGTTCTTCCTTCAAGTTTGCCTCCAGTACCTGATTATAATATTACAACTTCTCCTGACCCTGAAATTGCTTCAACTCAAAATAACATAAATAATCAACAAGTTGCTGCAAATGCTACAACGACGACAATGATAGTTAGCGCAGGTGATTGTATAAACAACATTGCTGATGTTGTTCCTTTAAAACCAAGGTGTAAACCATTCAATGGAAGTTTAGGTGATTTTAATGGTTCTAATCAAATACCTTTAATTATTCCCTAAAACCATCTATGATAAAATTATGAACATATTTCATATTGTGTAATGAGGATATGAAAATGTTTAAGGAAAAATTATGTCAACAACGTTTCAATTAACAACGGCATCTGGACCAATTTCTGACCAAAGCGATGATATAGCGATAGATGCTATTGGGGCATTAGTTCCTATTACTGGTTTAGCAAAATTAGAACAAGATATTCTTAAAATATTAAGAACTGCAACAAACAATTTTTATAAAAATTATGAAACAGAAATTGATTCCTTAATCGGCGGAAATTATAACGTTGATGAAATCAAACAAACTTTAGCAAACAATATTACAAATTCTTTAGTTTATTTGCAATATTTACAGCAGCAGCAACAAAAATATCAAATCTTAGATGCTGCTGAAGTTCTTGAAACTATCAATTCAATTGCTGTTACATATTTAGGTGATATTACTCCAACAGGTACAAATTTAACAACTTATACTGTGGCCATTTCTGTAACAAATGCTGCCCAAAATACTGTAACAATAAGTACCACATCACAGGCTGGTAGGTTTGATTAATAATGGCAAAAAGCTTTGATACGATTTCTCAAGATATTATTACAAATATTTTGACTGTTAATCCAACTATTGATGTTAAAATTGGGTCACCTGTTCGTGATTTATTTATTGATGTTCAAGCTTCACAATTACAAGATTTATACACACTTGTTGATTATGTAAGCGAAGCACAATCAATTTTAACTGCTACGGGAAATCAGTTAGATTTGCTTGCTTATAACAATTTGGTCACAAGATTTCAACCAACATATGCTACAGTTACTGAAACTTTGATTATTTCGAATGGCGTTCAAGCACCAACCTTATTGCAATTGGGCGACCAATTTTTTACTAATTCATCTGCAACTGGTTCACAAATAACTTTCATCGTTGCTGCTTCAACATTATTAACTCCAGGATTAGTGCAAGCAGTAATTCCTTTAATTGCTTTAAATCCAGGTTCTGCAAGTAATGTCCCGGCTCAATCTATAACAGAATGTAATTATGATTTTGTTGATTCAGTTTATAATGCGTCGGCAGCAACAGGCGGAGCAGATACAGAATCAGATTCTGCATTTGCTGGAAGAATTCCAATTTTTATAACTGGAATTTATAATAATGTTTACAACGGTATTGTTAAAACTTTATTCAACATTGCAAATGTCAATACAACTCCTCAAATTATCACACCAGATAATCCTTTATCCCGTGGACCATATACCGTTGATGTTTATATTCAAAGGGACCAAGATTATTATGGAACTCCGGTTTCAGAAACTGCTCCAGCAAATTCATATCAGTATAAGTTTTTACAACAACCATTATATGAATTAAATCCAATTAATGAAATTACCATTTTTAACCCTTCAACTAATACCACAACAACAATTGCTCCATCTATTAATGGTATAAGTCAATACGAAGTGGCTGCAAATGGCGCTGACGTTACTGGAGAGTATAAAGGGTCAATATATGCCGGGCAGACATTAAACTGGCTTGTACAGCCTCCTACGCTGCCTTATACAGTTAATTACAATGTAGACGAAACAGTTGTTAATGCACAATCGGCTTTTGATGCAAATGTTGAAGTTGTTGCAGATGTTTTATTTAAACAATCTAATGCAGTACCTATCTATATTAGCGCAAGTTTATATGCTAATTCATCTGGTTCTACTGCCACATCATCAACTGCAACAATCACACAAACTGCCGAATCAAATCTTGAAACATTTTTTGGTAGTTTAACAACAAATACACCTGTTGTTTTTAATAATATTGTTTTTACACTTCTTCAAGATACTTCATTAAATAATGTTGTAATAACAAATTTTGATAGTACAACTGATATACAACTTGTTTATAACGGAAGTCAATTCGTGCCTTCACCAAATAATTTAGCTTTGTATGAACATCCATTGACTCCATTAGATACATATTGGGAAATTGATGCTACTCCAGGACCTTTTCAACCATTCACAATTGCTGCACAATTATTTATTGGAAATAGAGACTTAATTTCTTCAGGAATTGTAAAAACTGCCGGAATTAATTTAAGTGCTTCAACAACAAAAAGTGGTGTACCTTCTGTAGATTCGATACAATTATCGACAAGTTGGGGTGCAAATATTGATTCTTATTATGACAAAAAAACACAAACATTAGTTTTTAACTTTGATTCTGTACCTAGTGACTTATCAACAGCTACAATAACATTAAATTTAATACAACAATATATAGATATATCTAGCAATCTTAGTTATTTGACACTTGCTCCCGATTTAGTTCAACCAATTTATGTAATTACAAGTACCGCTAATTTGGCTCAACCAATTTATGCAACCGTTCTTCCTGCTGGTTTAGATGCAAGTATTGCTAATGTATATAAAAATAATTTATTATTAACTTTAAGTCCTGATGGTGTAACAGGTGATTATACTATTGCAGGACCAGACCCTACAACTGGACTTTATCAAATAACATTTATAAATCAACCAGCATCTACAGATATTTTACAATTTGGTTTATTAAATCCTAATCTTTCTATTAGTTTTACAAGTTAGTAGTAGTAATTAAAACATGACAGTTGCTTCAACAGATTTTCAGTCTACGGTATCCATCACTAACCCTAGCCCACTAACAACGGCTATGCAGGGTCAGTTACCCTCTAACTATACACAAAGTCAAAATTCCAATGTTTTTGCTTTTATGTATGGTACTGGCTATGCTCTTGAAGAATTAAATCAAACAATTACGCAACTTCAGGCAAATAATTATTTATATAGTCCTTCAAGTCAAACAGGTGAAATTCTTGTTACAGGAACTGGATTATATTTAATTGAATTTTCTGTTCCTTTTATTGTTCCCCCATTAAATGTTAGTATTTCCGCAAGTTCAAGTTCAACAGATGTTTATATTGAATATACATCAAATTTTGGTATGACTATTAATGTTGTTTCAGGCAATCAAGATGTACTTACATGGACGGCTTCTGGGGCAACAGGTGCAATTAATGGAGAAGATTTTGGGGATGCTCTTTATAATAATTTTGGAGCAATATTTAATTTCCCAAGAACAGGTGATTCGATTGCTGATGCGACATTTGTTTCTCAATATGAATCATTTAGCACATTTATAGATGCAAATTCATTAACAACATATATTGATTTTTCATCCTATCCAAATGAATTAATTTATAATGCTCCAACTCCTGGGGCATTACGTGGAACTCTTCAACCAGTTTCTATCGTTACTAATCCAACTGCTTCACATCAACTAATAAGTGATACTGGCGAAATTATTGCTTTAATAAACTTTGATGTTGGAATTTTTCCTATTGGAACTACAACTGCTCAGGTTTCATCTTTTTATCCTGCTAATCTTTTAGCAACTTATGGTATACCAACAACTATGATTAATGGTCAAGTTGTTAATGTTTTACCGCCAAATGGTACTGATGTTTATGTAAATGGTACTTTTTCTACATTTTCTTTTGATAGATGGGACCAACTTTCATATCAACAAGAAGTTATTAGAGCAGATAATAAATATCGTCGTTTACTTTATGGTATAAATTCTGCTTTAAAAGCTGGACCAAATGTAGCAGGAGTTGCTGAAATGGTTCAATCTATAATTGCTCAACCTTTTATTCCTCAAGATATTTGGGAAGCAAGCGATTTTAGAGTGTTTGAGCCTAATCCTGAAGGATTAAATTTTGTTACTTACACTTCAACAAATTCTGTTTCAGCAGCAACACAAAAAGACGGATATCCTGCGGTAGCACCATGTGTTTATATTGAAGAAATTCAACAAGCATGGACACCAAGTAATTTAACATATAATAATAAACCATATAGCACTCCAATTGCGGATATACCTCCGGTTCAAATTACTCAATTAAATACTGTTACGCCTTTCGATATAACTAATGAAGTTATTCGTCAATTACGTGTTGGCTTAGAAGATATTAATGAAGGTGGTATTATTAATTGGAATTATTTAAATTTTACTAGTTCAGAATTACCCACTTCTGTATATCAGACAGGTGTCGAGATTAATAATGTTAATTACTCATATAACTACATATTTTTAAATAATACAACTGATTCGGTTGCAAATTTAAAAATATTCTATTATAGAAATTTAATTGATTCAACAGGAGCAACAACAGGGTATAATACGAATGGAACACTTGTTTATAATAAAGATTATTACTTAGTTTCTACATCAACATTATATGATGCAAGCGCAAATAATGGGGCTGGAGGTTATTTATTACCGGCAGAATTATGCGTAAATTACGCTGTTAATTCTGCATTACCTGCATTATACACAATTGGAGAATTAGTCGCAGGTCAAAATTATATTTATGATGAAAGTGTTTTTAAACCTGGTATTCCTTCTTCAGTTATTCAATTGGCATTAGATAATCGTAATTTAACATATTCATCTATTACTAATGGAGCAACTCATTTTCCAACATCTGTAGATGATTTTATCATTTATACTTATCAAGATGTAAATTACACACCCGGATTAACCACGGGAACATTTGATACCGACCCTGAAAATCCAACATTACCGTGCTATTATGATTCTGCTAATATCTATGCTGTTCAACCTTCTGATAGTGTTTTTAGCGGTTCTCATAATATTTTAAGGGTTGCACAAGGTTCATATGCTCGTTTTACAAGTGAAACAGGTAATAAATATGTTTTAAGTATGGTTGGTGGCGAAGTTACTTTTAATAAAACAATTAATATAAGTGCTATGCTATCCCCAAATCCAATTGAAAATGTAGATTTAGGACCAGCCGGAATTCTAATTCTTCAAGTTACATCAGTAGGAAGTCTTGAAAGTAATCCAACAGCAAGTAATCTTACATCTGGATATGTTAATGTTGGTAATTATTTTGTAGTACCTGGTTCTATTGCTTCAAATATTAATAATACAAATCATCAACCTTATTTTCAAATTGATAATGCATCATATTTAATAATGAATGAAAATGGGTTTCCTTGTGCTATTGTTGCTTCTAATAGTCAATTTGATGTATCTCAATATGTTAATGGAAATAGAATGTTATGGCAAGGTGTTGTTACAGGTATTATTTGGGACACAAGAATTCCAGTAACCGATTATTATGTTAATTCTCCTGTTTTCCAATCTACAAATAACTTTAATGCCGCAGGTATAACTTATACTCCAGATTTGAGTGGACCAAGAACAGCATTGCCTATAAATCAAAATTTCTTAGTTTTATTACAAGGTGATTTTTTAGGTAATCAACAAAGTGTAACTGCATCTTGGACATTTAACATTTCACAACTTCAAATTTCGAGTGCTTCCTTAAATACAGCATCTTTTAATGGAGTTGAAAGTTTAACTTTATCTGATTCTATTTTAAGTAATAATACTGTTCAACCTGGGGTTTTTACTTACTTTACTGGAAATCAATTAATTAGAACTTTAGGTATTGAACCAGATGGTGCAATATATCAACAGCAATATGAATCTCCTTCTTTTGGTAATTCTTATTTCTTAAGTTATAAAGATTATATAAATACAAGTTATGGTAATGGAATTTATGGAAATAAATTATCAACCACCGGGGATGCCACTTATTTTGACACGCTTTATAATAATGATACTATTCCTGCTGAATATTCTACAATTTTAACCTTTTTTAATCCTGTATATGGTTTCATTTACTTTTCAATTATTCCACAAATGGAATTTTATGTTGCAAGCGATAGTTCTGCAATCCCAATAGGCAGACCAAGAAATCTTGGAATTGCTTTAACTATGCAATCAGGAACATATAGTGGATTGGTTTTTTATGGAACAGTTGGCAACCAAATTGTTGACAAACCAACTCGTTTATTAGTTGATTTTTCATATTCAGCTTCCCAAAATACAAATCGTCATCGTATCATTGACCTTGATACTAATTCAAATGCTGGTTGGGTTGATGGTTTAAATCCAAATACCGTTCAAACAGGTGATGTATTTTTTATTGCTGGTGATACATTTAAATATTCTGGGGATGGATACGACCAAGCGCCAAGTTTTTATTCAACAAATGCAATTTCACAACCTGTACAAAGTTCACCTTACACACAAAATTCTATACCACCAGCATATGAAGTTGCTCCAGGATTTCCTTATCCTTCAACTCCAAATAATCCCCAAAGATACAGAAGACCTCCTACATATGTTTTAGGAACAAGTGGTTTAGAAACTTTAGACCCAACATATTACATGAATACTCCAGAAAAAATAGCTTATTTTCAATTTAATTTAGATTCTTTTCCAGTTGATACAATTTTAAAACAAGCACAATTAGAATTATATTTTTGTTCTGGATTTACAATTAATGAAGCAATTAATAAAGATTTTGTATTGTCTTATAATAGTTTGTGGAAAAGGTCAAGACTTTCTGGTAATGGACGTACAGAACAAACAGTTCAAATTAATTCTGATGGAACTACTACTGTGTTAGTTAAGCCAGTAAATAATGTCCATTGGCGTAAAAATTATTTTGAGATAAATATTCCATATGTTTATACTGGACAACGTACAAATAAAGATTATGGAATTCAAAATATTTTCACATCAACAGAATTATTAAGTTCTGCTCAAGTTGAACCTAATGAAAACCTATTTTATCTTGGATTTGTAAACTTAGATGAAATAGGTGTATATAATTCTGGTGTTGCTAATCAATATACCGAACAAACCGAAGGTTTAACTAATTTAGTTCTTACAGATTCAAGTGTGTTTTATATAATTGCCGGGTCTTTAAGTGCTACATCAGATGGTGAACCAAATATTGAATTATATGACCCTGTTAATAATTCAAATGGATTGGCAACTCCTGCACAAGTAGCCGAATATAATTTACCTTCAAATTATCAATATCGAACACCTATTTCTCAAGATAATGTATTACCAAATCAAAAAGTTTTAATTTTTCCATTTGGAGATACAGATTCTAATGGAAATTATGACGCAACACAACCTTATGTATATGGTTATGTTAAATCAATATTACCAACTTCTCAAATAGGATTTGATAGTTCTAATATAAATTTATACAAATCAATGTTAGAATATATTGTTCCATTATATTCTCAATATACGGTTAATTTATTAGAATCAGATACTTATTTACCATTCATGTCATTTGGTAGAAACACAGCATTAGCTGGAACACCTCAAGATATTTCTTATTAAGAAGTCAATATATAATGGCAATTGTTATACCAATCGTTTTAGGAAGTACAGCAACCTCAATAACCAGGATTATATCTTTATATAATTATTATCCTGTTTTTCCAGGTTATTTTGACGTATATGGAAATCCACAAATTTATACAGGTTCTCAATTAAATCGTCTTGCTACGCCATCATTTGGATATCCACATTCTGTTGATGGAACAAATCAATATTTGGTTCCTCAAAATAGTTATACATTAGTTTCTGCGAGTCAAATTTCAGGAAATTCAACTGATTCTACTGCATTAAATGTATTATTATTTGATGTTGAAACAACTCCAATCGAACCTGGTTTTTCAAGATTGCGTGTGGATTATCAAGATGCAAACAATAATCCACAAACTCAATATTTTGATTTTCCATTCTATGAAATTTGGGATGTTCACCCTACAGAAATTCAGGCAATAGTCGATTATATCACAGGAGCGGTAAACTTTTATCAGACCGTTTTACATAAACTTGAACGTGAAACTGACTTTTTGATTCAAAGAATGTTCCCTATTGGTCTTCATGTTTCTGGCGATGTATCAGTTTCACAAGCAACACAAAATTTAGAAACTTCATTAGAAGCCCATAGTATAACTAATTTAGACCAATTAAAAAATTATACTTTAAAAAGTGATATATATTCTAAAGATTTTACTTCAGAAATATATTATCCTGGCTCAACGATAACTATTCCATTATCTGCTTCAAATATATTGCCAAATGATACCATTGCAATCTTTGGAAAACCATTAAAAACAACACGTTCTGGCAATAATTTAAGTGCTGTTTTACCAGTTAATATACCTTACACATTAACTGCTCCAATTACAATTACAAATAATGGACTAGTTAAAAATGGTCCTTACTTTATTACGATTAAAATAAAACCAACGATTTCTTCATTCCAGACAAGTACAGGTCAAAGTTTAGGATTTCCTGGAGACATTTTCGTAATTAATGGTTCTAATTTTGGTTCTAGCAAAGGTACTATAACTTTTTCAAATTCTTTATCAGCAACTATAGTTGAATGGAATGATAATTTTGTCACCGGATTAATACCTGAATTAGCACATAGTGGTAATGTAATTTTAGAAACATCTAATGGTTTTACGACTAAATTCGGCGTTACAATTGGTTATCCGAATAGTAATGGTATATTTGTTATCTCACCAGATTTAGCCGTTGCTACTACGGGCGAAACTATCCAATTTAGTGGAACTTTAAATGGAGTTTCAACATCATCAATTTTATGGTCAATCATTGACGATAATCAAAACTATGGCAATGGAAATATAACTGTCGGAACGATTAATTCAAACGGACTTTATACTGCTCCAACATTCGTATCTTCGCCATTACCTTTAGCCATATCTGCGACTATAAAAACACAATACGGCTATTTAACAGCACAAACTTCTTTATTAATTTTACCTACATCTAATACCTTTACAATTAGTCCAAGCGCAGCATCTGTTCAAATTGGATTTAATAACCAATTTCAATTATTTAATGAATCTGAACTTATTAATGATGTTCAATGGTATGTTAACGGTGTTATTGGTGGAAATTCTACATATGGTTTTATTGCTTTTAATGGATTTTATACTGCTCCGACAGTTACGCCTGCAACTAACACAGTCTATATAACAGGCTTAGGTACATTAGATAATGGAACTCAATCCGCTGCTCATGCTATAGTGAAGATAGTTAGTTCTGCTGCTACCGCCAATAGTAAAGATATAACAAATAATTTAATTAATTTTGCTATGTCTATGCTTGAAACTAAACAAGTTTTCTCAAAAGACGGACCATATACTGGTCAAGTCTTAACCCCTAATGAAACTGTTACAGGGGCCTTTAGTTACCCAGATGAAGGCAATCCACCATCATTTAATTATGGACCATACAATATAGCTGGTAGTTTTAACTATAGTTGTGCAACAACTGCTGATGGCGAAGGAAATATTGATTGTACATGGTCATATACGGCTCCAAATTTTAATAATACTGACCAAGTTGTTCTCCAAGTTCAAGATACAGATAGCGGTGGAACAATTGGAGGTGTTAATGAAACATTTGTTACTATGGCTCCCAACCCAACTATAACTAATGTTCAATCAGGTTGTCCAAGTCAAAATATTACTATAAATGGAAATAATTTTACTTCAGATGCTGAAGTTTTAACTTCGGACGGTATGTATAATTTTCCAATTATTACAAATAATTATACGTCACTTGTTGTTATGATTCCATCAAGTATAACAAGTCCTGGCACATATAATTTGGTTGTTTCTACAGATAGCGGAACCTCCAATTCTTATGGCTTAGTTATTCCAAATAGTTGCTTTACATCAACTTTATCAGCCCCTGTAGTTCCTGTTTTAACTTCGATTGCATCATGTTGTCCTGGACAACAAACTACATTAACTGGTCAATACTTTACATCTGATATGACTGTATATTTTGTTGGAACGAATGAAAATATACCTATCGTACCAGGAAGTTTTCAAACAACCGATAGTATAAATTATACGGTTAATGTAGATATACCTTCAGATGTTCCATCAAGTGGTGGAACCTATTATGTTTATGCACTAAATAGTGCAGGAACATCAAATAATACAGCGTTTGTAGTTCCATCTAGTTGCGCTCCTGTCGCATCCCCAACATTTATAATTAATGGACCTTCGACTGTTTGTTCTGCTTCTAGCAATAATTATACCGCACTATATAATGGTACTGATGTTACTGATTTAGCAACTTGGAGTGCAACATCAGGATATATTCAAAATGGTGTTTATGAAGCTCCTCAAACAATTAACGTAAATTATCAAATTACTGCATCTTACAATGGTCTTTCTACAACGGTAAATGTAATGACTCAAAATTGCACATTACCAACGCCTCCTTCTCCACCTACTACTTGTAATGATTTGTTAGTCCAACCATCAACGCAAACAATTTCGTTGCCTTTTGGAACACAACAATTTATTGCTTATCTTAATGGAGAAGAAACTACGGCTGATTCTTGGCTTGTAAATGGTGTCTTAGGAGGAAATAGTACATTTGGCACAATTGATGATACAGGTTTTTATACTGCGCCAGGACTTTCACCTGGTTTTACCAATGTAAAAATAACGGCATTAAAAAATTATGATTCCGCTGAATTAAGTGGATATGCTATTGCAACTCTATATGCTACTGTACCCCAAACTGCCACCTGTAATGTTATGGTTGTTAGTCAAATTAATGTTTTTTTTGGTGATACAAGAAGTGGATATTTACCTGTTGGGACAAGTATTTCTTTAGCACCAGGACAATATTGGATTGCTCAATATCAAGAAACATTAAATCAATATAAGGCTGCAATTCCTAGTGGCGGAAGTCAACTTTTAAGTCAATTTGCAGCCTATGCCGAAAGTTCAAATATTCCGACACAAATGTATAATCAAGGAGAATTAGTTGATAATGGCGATGGAACCTATACTAGACCATTTTCAATATTAATAGGTATATGCGACCCAATAACGGGATATTTTCAAAGTGAATGGGATATAAAACCTTTAGCATATCCTATAAATAATCCTTATCCAGCACAACCCGTTTGTGGTCATGGTTTGTTTACAGATACTTCCAAGTCTATTGATGTTGAAACTTATCTTAAAAATAAATTAAGTATTGATAAAAAGAAATCAAAAAATGCATTCAACATTGATGATGTTACTTCTCGAAATAATATTTTTTGGACAGGTAAAGCAATCTATAATAATAATGAACTTAAATTTTTAGATTCATTAAAATTAATAGATTTAAACAATAATGAAATAAAAATTATGGCCGATTCTGGAACATCTATATCCATTGAAAATAATAATTATTTAATTTGTGTTCCAACATCAAGTGGCCCAATGGCACTTTTAACAATTCCTGAAAACGATAAGTTGTTTGATAGTTCGCATACTTGTGTTATAGGGCTTGTTAAAGAAAATCACTTTATATCATTATTAAGTTCTTTTCAAGTAAAAAATACAATAAGTAAAGATTTTGTTGCACAATTACCAAGTTCAAAAGGATTTCGTAAAGCATTAAAGTATCTTAAGGGAAAAGCAGTATAAATGTCTGAAATTTTAAATTTTACGCTTCCAAGTATAGCTACAAATGTAAATGCTATTATTTGTTTATATGACCCAAAACCTCCATTACAGTATCAACAAACACCATATGGAGGTTATGAAATATTAACAGGAAGTCAACTTCAACGTAATTCAGGAGTTGCTTCTGCTGGATTTCCTTCTTCTCCTAATGCTGCGATTGGACAATCTCAAGTATATCCTCTTCCTGCAAATGCTTATGGAATTGCATTACCTAGCCAAATATTTGGAACACCAACATCAGGTGATAACTTTAGCGTAATTACAATTAATACAGGTGTAGCACGGGTAGAACCTGGATTTTCTCGTTTAAGAATTGATTGGGTTGATTCTAACCAAGCTAATCAATCAACTTATTTTGATTGTCCTTTCTATGAGGCGTTTAGAGTAACAGCAAGAGAACTTAATAATATTATTGCATATGTTGAAGAAGCATTTAATTTAATTCAGCTTGAAATAAATAATTTAGTGCAAGAATTAGCTTATCTTTCTGAGCGTGAATTTTGGAGAGGCACAAGTGTATCTGGTCAACTTCAATGGACTGGAGCAACAGAAGGGCTTGTAAGCGGTCCTCTTGTTAGTAGTGATTTTTCTGATGCGCTAGTTAGAAAAAAATCTTTAAACCAACCAAAATCAACTCCTGTTTTTACAGATAGAAATAGTAATACGGATGTTCCAATTGCAACATTATATGCAGGTGTTAGCGATGCAGGTAGTGGTGGATTAGCCAAAACACCAACAGGAAATTGTAATTATGCATATTTTGATAATCCCGGAAATTATAAAGGCACAGCACTTGTTGCCGAAAATACAGATGGAACCGTATCTATTTTAATATGGGATTCTAATACTTTTTCAAGTTTATCAAGTTCAAACCAAAACTCTGTTGCAGTTGGATTCACTTGTGGAGACGGTGACCAAATTGATGCTGCCGCAAGCAATGGTGTGGAACTTGGTGCAGTTGGTTGTATTGGTTACGAAATGGTTAGTACAGGTGGAAATGGTTATCCTACACGACTTAATTATTGTTCTGGTGTTCCATTTGATTATGTAAATTTAACTTGCTCAACTGGTGCTACGGTTCATGTTGCTCGGTTTGTTTGTACTCCAACTGTGGCACCAGGTACTCAATTATATTTAGGTTCATGTAATGGTGAAGTTAATGGTAGTGCAACAAGTAGCATTGGAAATGATACAACTTGGTACGATTATACTGGAGCAGAAAATCAATATTTTACTTATCAACCTAGTGATGTAAGTATTGCAATTACCCCATCTACAAGCACAATCATTGTAGGTTCACAAGAAAATCTTGAATGTATTGGTACACAATCAGATGGTTCGACAAATGATGTAACCCAAGAATGTACTTGGACAGTTGTTTCAGGAAGTGGTTCATTCCCTTCTCCGGGACTTTTCCAATCACCATCTTCTGTTTCTGCCAATGGTGAAACTACTATTGTTCAAGCAACTTTATCAAGTTTAACAGCAACAGCTACAATCTTTGTCAATCCACCTTATACTGCGCCTACATTTACAGTAAGCACAGCAGCAAATGGTTGTTGCCCTACAGGACCAAATTCAACAATAACATTAAATGGAACAAATTTAAATAGTAGTTTTACTGTTTATATTAATGATTTATCACACCCAGCAACAAATGTCAATTATGTATCTTCTCAAGAAATAACATGTACAATTCCTAACGGAATTCCTCCAGGAACTTGTACAGTTATTTTAGATGACGGAACTCATCCAGATGTAACTTCAACATTTACGTTGCTAGGAAGCCCAACAATATTCTCTATTGTTGATGAAACTACAGGTGAATCTGGTGCTGGTGGTGCTGGAGAAACATTAGAAATCAATGGAACCGGGTTTGGTTCTTCTGGTGTTGTAAACTTTACTGATAGTTATGGTGATTTTTACCAACCTTCAAGTGTGCAATGGTCAGATACACAAATTTCTTTTATTATTCCTGAAAACATGACAAAAGGAACTTACACTTTAAATCTTCAAGCATATTGCGGAACTGTTACTGCACCATTTACTTGTACACATGATGAATATATTGGTCCTCCACCAATTCTTGTTATTATACCTCAAAATGTATCTTTATATCCAACACAGGTACAAAATTTCGAGGCTTATGAATTAAAACAAAATGAAACACCCGTTGACGTAACTAATCAAGTTCAATGGTATGTTAATGGCATTCCAAATGGTGATTCAACAGATGGAACTATTTCTGCTGCCGGTTTATATACAGCGCCCTCTAGCATTGGTTCTGATAGTAATTTTACTGCGACTATTTCTGCAACCATAACATATGAAGCTGTTCCAGATGATGGATACGATGGTACAGCATTAAGTGCTACATCTGTCGCTACTATTAACCAACCAACCGAAGCTAATTCACCTGTTGCACATCTTTCAGTAACAAGTCAAATTAATGTTTTTCTTGGTGATGGTCGAGCAGGATATATTCCTACTGGAACAACTTATCAAGCAAACCCAGGTGATTATGTTTATGTTAAGTTTCAAGAAAAAATTAATCCTACAACAAGCATTCCTATTGCTTCAAATACAGATATTCAAACGTTGAGTTTCCATTCAATGAATGCGTTAAATCCTAATATTTCACAAGAACTTTATAATGTAACTCCAGTTGGAATTAATGCCGATGGAACTATTCAAACATATAGAAGTGTAGTTCTTGGTATTATTGACCCTACCGATGGAAATTGGCATTCTATGTGGGATATTGGATTACCACCTGTTCCCGTAAATTATAGTGATTCTTTGGTTACTCACGATATGAAATCTTTGATGCCTATTTCAGCAGATGTATTACCTGCATTTTCTTCAGGAAATGAATTTAGTGGTTCTGTAATTGATTATATTGATAATATTGCAGGAACACATCAAGGTCAAATTACAACATTAAAGAAACGTCTAAATACTTTAATTACAGGAAATTGTTTTTTTGATGAAAATAAATTAATATTTGAAATATTAGATGAACTTGTAGTTCATGGTGTTGACAAACAAAATCGTTATAAACGATTATTAGTATTTGGCCCACAAAAAATAAATATTCCAAAAAATTATATTTTATTTATAGACTCATTTAATGAGTTAAAAACAAACAAAATTGGGGATTCACTTGGTAACAATTCAATTGTAATAGGATTAAATTCAGATAGATTCTATACACAATGGCCAATACTTCCGCAATATTTGATTCAGGAGGGTAGCCTTTAAAGACTATTAAATAATAAATGCGTTTTCTATGCTTACTTCTCGTCATATTTTTAATGGGCGCGAATGTAAACAAAGATATGATTACAAATTCTAGCATAGACGAAAATAAGTTAAAAAATCATATTGTTCATAATATAATTATTAAAAATCAAATATATAAATTAGATGAAAAGTTACCTCCAGTAACATTAGAAAATTGTAGAAAATGGACAACTACAAAAATATCATTCTGCGTTTACAACGGAACCACTTGGCTTTGTTATGAAAAAGGTCAAAAAGAATGTATTTTGGTATAAATTGGTATTAACAAATTCAAAAAACTTGCTTACTTTAGGAATAGACGCATATAGTCTTTAATCTATCGACAACCGCGCTTTAGGAGAAAAAACATGGCTTTAATTTCATTCGGCCAAACATTCCGTACATCTAATGTCGGATTTGGTTTAAAAAATCCTGGAACTGAAAACGTAATTGTTTCTTTACTTGGACTTAACATCGCAGCAGGCACAACAGAAGTTGTTCCACTTGACCTTTTCGATGCTTATTATTTCAATCCTCGTCATCCACAAGTTTACAATGTAAAACCTGATGGTTCACCATATGTTAACGATGTTGTTGATTTAGCAAAAATGATTGCAACTGGTACACTTCATGTTACCACAACTACATATGTTGCATCTTCAAATACTTTTACAGTCGGAGCAAGTGCCGCACCAACTGTTGCAGGAAGCTCAATCTTCTTTGCATAAATCTTAAATCAATGAGATTGGTCCTTCGAATATGGATTCAAATTTGGACCGCCTTTTCATTCAAGGCAAATTAAGTGAAGAAGAATATTGTGCCCTTGCAATGAATGAAGGACAAGTTGTTGCTATCGCAGTTTGTGAAAAAGATAGAATAACTACAATCTCATTATCATTATCGAAATCAGGTTATTTAGGTGAAGTTCTATATTCTCCAGACTTAGAAAAACCAGATGAGAAATTTCTTTCAAAAGAAAATAATTTTGATATGGCAAGAAATGCATTCCTAAAGCGTATCGGAGCTTTGGAAAACACAGGACGACACAAATTTGAAACTACTTGGTTTTAAAAGAATAAGGGCCTTAATTGGCCCTTATTTCATTAGAAATTCTCTTATTTGAGAGTTTCTTTTTAATTTTTCTTTAGCTCTTTTAAGTAAAAGTTCAATTTCTTTTTCTGATTTTTGTAATTTAAAACTTATTTCTTTTAAATTGTATTTATCACCATTTGTCAAAATACCTGAGCGTAATAAAAATGTTATTCTTTCATTTTTTGGTAACGTATTAATTGCGCCCCATACATTATTTGGTAAATATTTTTTTTCAAATTCTTCATAAGTTGAATCATAAAAATTATTATTTTTAATAGAAACATCATCAGATTGAGAAGAATCAAAATTTCTTTGCAATTGTATAGGTTTCATTATTTCTTTGTATAATTTATTTATTTGTTCTTCTTTCGATTTATCTGTATTCCAAACAAAATTTCTTGCAATATTATTTGGAATATGAACAGGTAAATTTTTGCAATAGGTATCGAACATTGCCGATACAATATCCCAATGAATGAAAGATAGCAACTTTACATTTTTTTTAATATTGTATTTTTGAATACCTTGAATAAATCCTAAAATTGCGCTTTGATAAAGGTCCTCAATAGGAACATCTTCTTTAAATGCTTTAAAATATTGATTTACTAATTTCCAAATGTAACCTTCATGACCGTATATCAATCTTTCTAATGCATATGAATTTTTGTTTTTTAAATATTCCTGAATGAGGACTTTTTCTTGTACCTCATGCAGCATAACTTATAACAATTCTTTCCTTGGAACAGCCTTCTTTTGATTAAATGGGTCACGTAAATTTTTTATAAGAATTCGTTTAGCTTTTTTAAATGTTTTATCTACATCAATAACGTCTAATTTTAATCTTTCAGAAATATCTTCAATTGAATATTTTGTACCATCTTCTAAACCAGTACGCATATTAAATATTTTGATTTCTTTAGATGTTAATTTTTTTAGAGCAGAAGAAACCATTGGAGAAAATATTTCTTTAATGCTATCTTCAAAGGTTGGGTCAGCAATTTTTACGCCATTTTCATTATATTGAATTTCAAAATTATTTGAAGAACGGCCTTCTTTATTGCGAAAATCTTCTGTTAATGCATCCAAAGATTCGCCCTTCATTCCAATTTTAGCGATTCTTTTATTTTCTAAAGACTTTGGAGTTTGAGGACTTTTTTCATCAATTTTTTTAAAATGTATGGCTCTTAAAATATGTGCAGGAATATGAACAGGATGTGCATGATGCCATGCTTCTTGCATCTGAGCATTTATTTTAGTGTGAGCATAAGTTAAAAATCTTAATGGTTGACCAAAATTTGGTGAATCTTCGTTATCCACTAACCTTGTCAAATCAAATTCTTGTGCGGCACGTATAAATCCTAATCTTGCTTGTTGTACAAGGTCTTCAAATTCTACTACCTTATTAAATTGTGTAAATGCTTTTGATGCTAATTGTTGAACATATGGATTGTGCGCTTCTAATAATTCTTGAAGGGCATAATTATTTCCATTTTCTTGATAATCACGTATTAATTCGCGTTCTAATTCTCTTGATATGTGTTTTGTTTTTTTTGTTTTAATTGTATTTGGCATAAGTTTCCTTATTAGTAATGATTGCTATTCCTAGTTTACACGTTGTTAATTTGCTATTCAAGTATCTTTTGTTTCTTTTTTATTGAATACACTTATAAAGTTGTTTACAGTTTCAAGTCCTTCAATTAAATATGATTCGTATTCTGGTTCATATTTTCCAAAAGCAAAGTATGGCTCGCCTTTAAATATTTTAGATGAAAATTGCATGTAAATTGATGAAAACATAACCCACCTTTGCTTTTCACCATCTAAGTTTGTTGCCGTCATAAAAGCCATATTATTTCCATTTTTATCAGGTTTTACAAATAAATCTTCTATAACTCCACAAGTTGCAAACTTATTTTTTTTCGCGACAACATTTTTAAAACTCTCAAAATATTTTTTTACAGAATTAATATGTTTAATAATAGCATCTTCAAAAGGGAACCCAAAAACTTCTCTTTCAAATTTAAGTTTTTCATTCTCTTCCCAATCAACAACAACAATATCTATGTTTTTACGGCCTGCTTTTTTAGGTCCATCTTCTTCATCAAACATATCAATTGTTTCATAATCTGATTTTTTTGCAGCACCTTTAGCGATTAATATTTTGGCTAATGTTAATGCCCTGTTTGGAGATATATCATCAAAAGCACCAGATTTGACCAATGGTTCTAAAGCACGACGACTTACAATTCGCCAAGTTATATCACGACTCAAGAAATCATCTAACGATGTAAATGGTCCATGCTGTTCTCTATTTTCAACAATAGAAGCAGCAGCCTTTTCGCCCACACCTTTAATCATTTCTAATCCGCTAAATATACTGTTGGTTTCAGCATCAATAGAAAACTTTATATGTGATTTATTTATATTAGGTTTACGGATAGAGTAATTATTTTTTTGAATCGTTCTTATATAATCTTTAACTTTATCTTCTTTTAAAATATTATGTGTTAACAAAGATGTAAAAAATTCAAGAGGATAAAATGCTCTAAAAAAAGCGGTTTGATAGCTGATAAGAGAGTAAGATACGGCATGTGCTTTATTAAAACCATATCTTGCGAATGGCAAAATTGTATTCCAAGCACCCAACGCTTGTTCGCGGGTTGCTCCATTTTTTACAGAATCTTCGACAAATTGCTTTTCCATTTCTTCAACGTAAGCAATTGTTTTAGGGTCCGTTCTTAATAATTCGGGCTTAATTTTTGTAAAATATTTACGAATTTTTTCTGCTGAAGCAAACGAACATCCAGTCATATTCATTACAATTCTTGAAATATCTTCTTGGAACACAGCAATACCCATAGAAGGCCCAAGAATTTCACTTAATTGTGGAGCAGGGAATGTAATTTTATCTCGACCGTGACGGCGCTCAACAAAACGCACATGTGCGCCTTTGGCTTTAGCATATTCGTGTGGCTCTGTGTCTTTATCTATAGGCATACCATCTTTATCTAAATGACAGTCCATTGCGCCGGGACGATAAAGTGATGTTATATAATATAAATCTGCAAATTCGGTGGGACCATAGGATTTAGCAAATTCAGTAATTCCTCTAGGTTCAAATTGAAATATGCCTTCTGTTTTTCCTTCTGCAATGATATTAAATATAGGCTTAATATTTAGACATAATTTGTCTAAATCAATTAACTTAACATCTTGACCTTGTAGATTCTTTCTGCTAATAAAGGGTAATTTAAAATTTGTTGAGCAATCTTTGCCTTCTTCTTTACATGCACAGGGACTATCTGAATTTTCATCAAGATTATATCTCTGAACAACAAGTAAATTGGCATCTTCTAAAACTCTTAAAGTATTAAGACCAAGTAAATCAATTTTAATACCACCCATTGACCCTAATTCACTAACGCCTTGGCCTTCTGTCCATTCTGTGCATATTTCATCTTTACTTCGGCGAATAGGAAATGTTTGAGCGAATGGTTCTGGAAGAATTAAAACTCCAGCAGCATGTTGACCTGCGTATTTTGGAAGTCCTAATAATGATTTGAAGTGAGAGAAAATATAAGGATATTTACGCTGAAAATCTTCAATATCTTCATTATTAAATTCAATACCTTCATCATTATCTATATCATCATCGGTAGAAATTTCTTGGTCAATTTTAAGACCTAATTTTTTGGCAAGTTGACGAACTTCTTCAAGAGGAATAAGTCTTTCTCCGTCCTCATCTTTAAATAATCTTGTAATATCGTTTAACAATGATTTAAATTTGTATTTGCCATACGTCCCAATATTACATACTCTATCTTCACCATATTTTTGAATTGCATAATCTTTAACAGATGCGTTATCTGCAAAGTCATTATCTATATCTGGGAGGGCAGATGGAGCCACCGGATAATGAAATGAAATTTTACCCGGAGACATAGAAGTTATACCAAGTTCAAAGGCTATTTGAGAATGGCATTCATTAACTGGACGCGCTGTAGAAATTTTTTCAATATGTATTGCTTGATAGGCTTTTAAAAAAGATTCAGGAATAAAGGAAGGGGCTTCTTCTAAAAGTTCTAATTCTTTCTTTATTCTGGGTGTTATTTCTAATTTAGCTTTTACTAATTTTTTTAAAAGCTCAAACGATTTATTAATTGTTATTTGTGATGACATTCGCAAGCCTTTAATATTTCTTCTTCATTTAATGACATTTTAGCAATTTCAAGTCCAAATGTAGGCATCATAATGCCTTTTGATTCATCAAGAAAACGCTCAAAATAAAGGTCAAATTCTATAGGATTTACATTAGTTATACCTAAACAATAAGCAACTAAAGAACCCGAAGCACTTCCGCGTCCTGGCCCTACTGCTTGTTTTTGTCTAGCTGTGCCAACTAAATCTCCAACTACATTAAAGTAAGAAGCAAAACCCAATTTAGTTATTGTTTTAAGTTCTCTTTTTAATCGTGAAATGTATTCGGGTTTTGTGTGTAAACCTTTATTTATTAATCCTTTTAATGCATTTTTTGTTAGAAAATCTTCTTGATTATCGTCATTGTTAGTTTCAAATGTTGGAAACTTTAATGATGTATCAAAAGGAAAATTTGTTATCATTGAACTTATTTGGCGAGTATTTTTTATTGCTTCTGCTAAATATTTAAGTTCAACATCAGGCATATATTTTTGCCAAGATTTAAAAAGCATATCTTCGTTTTTAATATACAAATCAACAAGCATATCATCATTCATAGAATAATCTTCTTGTCCTAATTGTCGAATTAAAGCCCTAGTTTCGTGGCCACCTTCTTCAACATAATGAGAATCACAAGTAACAACCAATGGTGTTCCTGTGCTTTCAGATAATTTGATTAGTTCTACATTAACTGTTTTTTGTAAATTAATATCATTTAACTGAAGTTCTAAAAAGTAATTTCCTTTACCAAAAATACTATTAAATCTATTGATATTTTCAACAGCACCTAATGTATCTTGACCATCAATTAACTTGGCTATTCTTCCACCTAAACATGCTGAAAGAGCAATAACATCACCTTTGGTAACATATTTTTCAAGAACAGACCAATCAAGTCTTGGCTTGTAGTATGTACCATCAATGACCGCAGCATTATGCATTCTTATTAATGCAAGACAACCTTCCCAATTTTTAGCAAGTAAAATTAAATGATTATATTTACGCATTTTGTCGCGTATGATTGTTGCTTCTTCTACTTTGGTTTCAAGTTTAGATAAATTAGATTTAGATTTGGCATCTTTACTTTTATTTAAGATTTTAGCTTCTTCACGAAGTTCATCTAATTTTGCATTTGCTACAAATACGCTTTTTTGGTCATCCACAAAATAGGCTTCCATGCCAAAGATACCTTTTATACCATATTTATCACATGCTTCTTTAAACATCAACCATCCAGCAAGTGTGCCGTGGTCTGTGATAGATATTGAGTTCATGCCCAATTCCTTAGCGCGTTTAACAATGTCTTCGCAACGAGCTATTGAATCACCCAAACTAAATTGTGAATGAACATGTAAGTTAGTAAAGATTTTATCTGTCATTTAATAAGCCTATATTAATACAAGCAGGCTAAGATTCATCATCAGCAGGAACTAAAACTAAATCCATTTTATCTTCTTTTGCTTCCTGGGCTTTAATTTCTTTAAATTTAGCTTCTAACTCTTCATCGGTAAATATTTTATCACATTCATCAATGTATAGTCCACCATTTAAATGACGCATTTCATGCCATACAGCCCTTGCCCAAAAATCCTTAAATTCGAATTCATAGAATTTTTTATTATGGTCTTGCCAACGTAATCTAACAGTATTTGGGCAAGTTACATAGCCACCTTTACCTGGCACGGAAAGACAACCTTCTATTTGTGAGTTAGTTTCATCCGAGAAAGATAAAATTTTAGGATTTACAAAATACAATGGAGGTTTGCCTTCTCCATTAGATAATGCAAACATTCGAACATTCTTACCTAATTGATTCGCAGCAATTCCTGCAACACCCTTTTGAGAACAAATTTTTCCCATTAATTGTCCAAGTATAACAATTTCTGGGTCTTGAGGATTATCTATTGCTACACAACGTCTACGGAGAATTTTTTCAGAACGAGTTGAATTTTCATCATCTAGAGTTAAAATAGTAGTTTTTGCCATTTGTTAATTATCTTCCATTAAAAATTTTAGCATAAAATTCAGCGATTGTATATAACTCTTGCGGTGTTAAATCAATGTGGTGACCTCTACCGTTCTTAGTTACCATAACACGAATTTTATCTTTGTCAAGTAAAATTGTTTCAAATTTTGATTTGTTTTCTTGGTCTACAAAAAACATAAATTTACTCAATTCCGAGTAAATCATTAACTTGTTAGAAGATTCTACAGTTTTCATCCTAATTCTACTACCCAACTTTCTTTATATATCTCTTTTAATGGTACAAGCATCATTTGTGTGGCATTTCTATCGCCGCCCCAAACAGTCCTAAAATTACTATTTTGTACATATTCTTTTAATCTATCTTTACCCATTAGCAACATTTTTTCACCAACACATATTACCCAAAAATCTGCTTGACTAATCATTATTCCACTCGGGTCACCATTTTTCTTAAAACATTCTATAGCTAAATTACCTGTATCAACTGCACGTAAATCATTCTTAACTTCTAGCGTTTTATTAATTTCGGGTATCTCTATATCATAGAAAGGATTATAACCCTCTACTCTTTTAGATAAAGGATATACTTTTTGTATGGTAGTTAAAACTTTATCTTCACCCTTATGACCTAATACTATATCTTTTTTAAAATTATAATTTGATTTTCTCATAGATTACAAAATAAGGAGGGTTTTCACCCTCCTTATCCTTTCAGATTAGGTTATTGAACTGTGCGATTAATTTCACGTTCAATGCGAGTACGGCGAGTTTCGGAAAGATTTGGGTTAGCTAGTGAACCAATTAAGCTAAGAAAGTTAGTTCCATACTTATCGACCACAGCATTACCACCAAGGCTACCGATTTTTGCCATATGTGAACGACCGTATTTTCTAACTACGGCTTGACCGCCCGCAGAACCAGCAACTTCTGTTGTTGTTCGTCTTGACATATGATTTTCTCCAATTTTGGTGTGTTTCTTTAGGGTAAATCCCTATGTTGAAAATATATAACGTTTTGCCGCTCGGCGAACTATTATCTTATTTTTAATTTTCGTTAAATTCAGATTTATGTGCCGCAATATCGCCTTTTATCTTTTCGGCTCTTGTTTTTGAAGAAGAACTGGTAAATTCAAACTTTTCAAGTGCTTCAATTCTATTTTTCTTTAAGCCCTCAGAATTAGTAACTGCATATGGCCTAATAAATTTCATTGATTCTTCAACAATCTGTCTATTTACGTCAATTTTTTCTTTTAATAATTTTGACCTTGAAGCCGCTTTATAACAAGATTCTATTATTGCATGTTCAATTTCAGCACCAGTAAGTTGTAACTCAAAAGCAATTTTAGATAAATATTTAATATCTTGTAAATCTAATTTAACAGTTTTTTGCTTACATTGAATTTCAATTATTTTTTCACATTCGATTTCATCAGGAAGGTCGGCCCACCATATCGAATCTAATCTCCCAGCACGTTTAAATTCTGGAGGAATAATATCTATATTATTTGCTGTAGAATAAATATAGACCATTTCTTTGCGTTCACTCATCCAAGTTAATAACTTACCAAAAACACGCTGAGTAGTTCCTGAATCACTTGAATTTAAACCGCCAATTGCTTTCTCAATTTCATCAATCCACAAAATACATGGTGCGCTTGCTTCAGCAATTTTTAAAGCATTTCTTAAACTTTCTTCTGATTCACCTAATCTTTCACCAAATAAAGCGCCCATATCTAATCTAATTAACGGAACTTGCCATTCAGCACCTAAATAACGAGCAAAGAGGGACTTCCCCGCACCAGGAACCCCAACCAAGCAGACTCCTTTTGGAGTCTGCAAAGAGAATTCTTCTCTGAAGTTTTTCTTTAAATATAGCGAACGTTCATAGACATATTCTTTAAATAGATTATGACCACCAACTTCGATGGTCGTACTAGTTGGAATAAACTCAAGATAGCCTTTACGCTCAATTATTTGACGCTTCATATCTTTAATATCATTAAGACATGTGGCATTTATTCCGGTGTTATTTACACACGTATATGTTAAAACTTGTGAGATTTCTGTCTCTGTTAAACCAAGTAAGTTAAAAATAATTTTATCTGCTAAATCATTAGTTACGTTTACTTTTATGTCTTTCCCGAATGCTTTTTCAAAACTTAATAAAGCATTTTTTAATAAAATTCCTATTTCTTCTTGGTCGGGTAGAGGCATATCTAAAATTTGAATTTCTTTTTCTAAATCTGATGGAATATCATCGTTTAAAGATAAAAGCATCAACCATTGATTGTCGGTTCTAAATCTTGAAATAATATCTCTAATTTTTCTAATATTTAAATTAGAAGAAGCAACACGGTGATTAACAAGGAAATGAATATCCTTAATTAGGATTATATTGTTTTTACCGTTTTCTTTTAAAAAATGAATCAATTCATCAAAATCGTAGACTTGTTTTGCATCTTTTTTAATGGAATCTCCTAATATAGAATCTTTTAAAACTTCATCCGCCATAACAGGTTTAATTTTACCAAATTTACCAACTTCATTAGGCTTTAAAAAAGATGTATAATCATATAATCCTTCACTTACCGACCAAACTAGTATTCTAAAATCTGAACCTTTAAATTTAGGAACTAATTTACGCAATGAAAAAATAAGCCTTTCTTCTTCGTGAGTTATAATCCACGGAGTCATGTTAGCTTTTAACATTGTTTCTAATGTATCAATAAATAAATTGTTCTTAGACATTATGCAAGTTCATCTATACCTTGCTCTGTTTTAACATAATTTTTAGCAGTATCATGAATTATTGTTTCGGCTGGATTATCTTTATCTTCTAATGATTCCACATAAGGTTTAGTCACATCAAGACATGCTAATCCTTCTACACCTTTAATATTAAACATTTCAACATTGCCATTTAGGTCAAATTTTAATTCAAATGATTTCTTCATTATGCACTTGCTGTTTCCACTCTGGCGTGAATGATACCATCTTTATCAGGGTCAGATACTACAATTGTATGACCTAAATTCTCTGCTTCTACAATAGCAGTTGTCACCGCAGCCGCTTGAGCAATTATTCCAGCAAATATATTTCTACAATCATCATCATTTTTTGAATTTTTAAGAGCTACTTTAAGTCTTTCAAATTTTTTCATTGGACCCCAAGAAACTGAATCTCCAACGATTTCATACATTCCTTGTTCTGTTCTATAAAATCCAACATTCCAATGACCTACGTTTGTGATTACAAAATCACAAACTGGAACTTGATTTAATGAATTTATTTTTTTATTTTCTTCGATTTTAAAACCAAGCCAAATCAACGCTCTTTTTAGTTTTTTAGCGTCGTTTAATTTAGTTTTAACTTTTGTCAAGTGAGACATTTTGTTTTCCTTATAATAAATAGAAATTCAAATTAAAAAGCCAGGATTTATTCCCCAGCTTTTTAACTTTTTAGATATAGATGAATTCAGACCACTTATGAGCAGTTTTTTCATCTGCTAAAAATGCACAACATCTTAGAAATTCGACAAAGCTTGGTTGTTTTGGTTTTTTATCCAAAACCATACCTAACTGAGCAACTTCTTCAAGTGATTTGTTGCCTTTACGTTTATTGCATGGAATACATGCGGCAACGCAATTTTCCCAAGTTGATTTTCCACCTTTTGATTGTGGAATAACATGGTCAATGGTCATCTTTACATTGCGCTTTTTGCAATATTGACAGGTGAATTTATCGCGAGTCAATACACGACGACGAGTAAACGAAACTGGCTTTGCAGCAAAGTTAATAAAAGATAACAAACGTATTACAGAAGGAATTGGAATCATTTCACGCATAGTTTGCATGAACATATCATCAACTTTTTCAACAATTTCGGCTTTACCCTTGACGACAAGTTTAATAGCCTTACGAACTGTTACAAATTGTAAGAATTGATATGATTTGTTAACTACTAATACTTGTGACATTATTCTGGTAGGTCATTAAACGAAGCTTGGGTTACCCTTTTAGATTGAGAGTAATTCATTTTTGTATATCTTTCGACTTCATCCTTTTTAAGGGGTAAAACTGCATATGCTAATCTAAATAATCTATGGCATTTAGGACATGGAAAGATTAAATTTTCGGTTGCAGGGAAATCTTGAAATACATAATTACAAACAGCACATTTTATTTCAACGTGCGCTTCTATAAAGATAAAATCTGCTTTGTCTAATTCTCCTTTCATTCTTATTTTTACTTACTTTGCAATTCTTTTTGAACGGTTCCATCTTTAACAGTAAGTTTTAAAATCTTAGGAATTGATACTCCTCCTTCGACTTCAACATTTCCTGTTATAGTTGCGACTTGATAATCATTCTCATTTACATGAGATTGGTCAACATTTGGAAGCAATGGTGATTCCGCAAACTGTAAATCATGGGCTCCATTTTGCGTATCTAAATGAATATTTGCCCCTGATAAATGTGGATGATTTATTTTCAAATAGTTTTGAACTACTTGTAAAATATCTATGCTCATATTATACTACCTCTGTCAAGTGATATTAAAATCTACTTGAATTATAGGCAAATGCGAAACCAAATATTAAAAATATAATCAATAATATTACAAAAATCATCAATATTATTGATAACATCATGTATGTTTGTGATTGAGGCGCGTCCGCTGTAATTACAGGGCCACCAAATACCTGTTGTCCAATAGTTTGTGGAGGTGCCCCATAATAATATACTTGATTATTATGATTGGTCATTAGGTCAATCATAAATAGCGTTGTAAATGGGTCACAACCAAATCCGCAATAATGATAACCATAATAGTTATATGGGTGATAACCGTACCCATAGCCATACGATGAATAGCCGTAATGGTAATAGTTAGTAGATGAATACGAGTATGGAGCCCTACGACTATAGTATGCATTTGCAAACTGATTGTTAACAGTTACACTTCTGACAGTTGTATGTATAGTGGAACTGTTTAGAGTCGAATTTCGAACAACTGTCGTATTTACAACGGTGCTTCTATAAACATTGTTTGATGGCGTATATGTTCTGGGATAAGAATAGACTCTACTATAACTACGACTAAATCCACCTCGAAATCCTGTTTGTTCAAGATTATAATGATGCTGTGCAACATATGTATGTGGCATAAACATCAACAAAAAACTAAAAATAAATGCTAACAAGTAATTTCTCCTTTAAACAAAGGATACCAAAATACGAAAATTTTGTCAAATCTTAATTTTCTTCAGTCCAGCCCATAGCGATAGCAATATTTGGTAAATCTTGAATAATAATTTTTTTCACTTCTTCAGCAATAAGTCTGTGTTCGAGTTGAGTTGCTACATCTGCTCTTAAATCTATATAATGAATCCAGCTTCTAATGGTTCCAGTCATATAAATATGGGTTTTTGCGCTCATTGGAAGGACGAATGCCATCGTTTCTTTTGCAAACCCCCTATCCAATCCTTCTTTATAGAATTGCATGGCAAGTTCTTCTAATTTATTTTTATTTTCCTCAAACCACATTTTATCTTCAACTGATAAATCATCATGAGAAGATTGCCTATTTGTAAAATCTTGACGCCGGGGATTAACCTTTACAAATCCATCAACAGCCGCATAACGAGTTGAAAACTCCTGAAATGAGAAACTCCTATGTCGAAGTATTTGAGGAGCAATGCGTCGGCTTGTATTTATTGAAACGCAAAGACTAGCCATTTCTAAAGGTGACCAATGTTTATGTTGAATTAAATATTTTAATAATCCTGCATATTTAGGATTTTTTTGATTACCTGGATTGCTTACTCTTGCAATTTCTGCAATTAATTTTTCAGCATCGGGAGTAATCCAAACTTTTTCTACTAATGTTTCTTCGCTCACTTTATATTCCATTCGTTAAATTAAGTAAATTTTCGAAACCTTTTTCATGGAAATGTCTCAAAAAACTTTTATTTTCTAGTTCTTTTCTTTTACGTTTAAGCATTTTATTTATGGCAGCAGGCCCATAATTATGATAAAGTTCATTAACTATATCATCTAATTGAACAAGTTTATTCAAATAAATAACTTTGCTATCTGAACCATGAAGCATGACTTTTCTTATTTCACCAATGCTTAAATTAGATTTAAACATGATTTCTTCAAGCATATCTTTATAAGATTTAGAGATAATAACAAGTTTAGATTTTCTAGGCATAATTATATTTTTATTGAAGGTGAACCATAAATATTAAATTCAAGTAATGTTTTCTTATTACTTGGTTCCAAATTACCATCACGACGAATAATATTGGTAGCAAAATCTTTTTTTGCATTTAAAAAAGCCTCTCCAATAGTTTCACCTTTAAGTAGATGTTGGTAAAAACAATAGGTCAACATATCTGCACCATCAGCAGGAGGTTGCGGAGGTCCATATGCTACAGCAGTTGATGCTATGACCCCTACAGCACCGCTTAGAAGGGCCATGAGCGGTATTGATGAGTTTCTATCCCTATTCTGCAACCAACCACCGTAGCAGGCTTCTGTGACCACTATACCATCTTTAAAGTTACCTGATTTAGGTGCAAGAGCAATAGGATAGCCTTGGGGTCCTTGTCCATAATAATATGGCGTTCCTTGAGCCCCGTGTAAGTTTAAATAGTGATATCTTTTGCCTAAGATTTGTGCATCTGGTAGATTTGTAAATTGAACAGGAGGAACAACATTTTGATTATTCATATTAAAGGTTGAATTCATAAAATCTGAAATACCTTTCCATACAGAAGCAACCATATTAAACCATCCAACATTAGGAGAGTTATTTTGCATATGTGCTGCTTGAAGATTTATTACTGTTTCTAAATAATCAAATTTTGCATTTATTTGTTCGTCTGGAATTCGTCCAACAATCTTATCCGGTACATAAAATAATGGGTCTTTTGTACATGCATATGGAGCATCCGAATAGACTTGGCTATCTGGGTCACTACATGGATTTTGCAGAATACCAAAAGGAACAATATCATGACCACCAACAAGCAAAATATCATCATTAATACCATCTACATGTGCTTTAACAAGACTAAATGTAGATGTTGGCAATATATCAACATTAGGTGACAATTTTGTAAGCAGAGACATTGCTGTTTCTTGCGTGATATTATATTTTGATAATAAATTTGTCGTAGTGATTACTTGCATTTTTATTCCTAAACTAGTGTTACTTTATATTCAAACAATCTTTTCCAAGATTCAAACTCACGTAAAAATGTTTTCATTTCATAACGTTCAAAAAATTCTCTCAGAGTAGCGTCGTCAACTACTATTTCCTCAACTAATTTAACTGGAATTTCTTGAATTGGAACATCGGTACGAATTTTTGCAAGTCCATAAGCGTTAGCAATTACATCAAGATTTTCAAGTATTAATTTATATTTATCTGGTATTAATGTGTTATTTTTTAATATGTTGATAACATTAAAAATTGTTCCATGTTGCTTAATCAATTTTGTTGCTATTTTTGGACCAATACCTTTAACACCTTGTATATTATCTGTTTTTTCTCCAGTTAAAGATTTAATATCCACAAGTTGACTTGGTTCAACTAAAAAATTTTCCTTAACATAATCAACATCAATAATTCCACTTCCGTCTTTTTTCTTAGCTGTAAAAGAATAGACATTTATATTGTCTGAACATAATTGGTAAAAATCTTTATCAGAAGAAACAATTGTTACTTTAATGTCTGCTTTTGCAGCTTTTGTGGCTATTGTTCCAATCAAATCATCACATTCAACATTATTCGCGGTTATTTGAGAAACACCAAGAATATCAAACGCTTCCTGTACTATAGGAAATTGAATTTTAAGGTCATCGGCTGCTGGACCCCGATTTGCTTTATATGTAGAATCTTGTTCGTGTCTAAATGTTCTTTTACCGGAATCCCAACAAACTATTACATAATTAGGTTTAAATTCTTGAATAGTAGAACGAAAAGATTTTAAAACTCCATAAACAGCATTTGTTGCAATACCATTTGAAGCACTTAAGTCTTTAATAGCAAAAAAAGACCGATATATTAAATTGTTACCATCAAATAGTAATAACTTCTGTTTTTTCATTTTGCTTCTTGCCTATCGTCTTAATTTCTTTCCAGACCTTATTGGATACACTCTTTATTGTAATCTGTTTTAGTGTTCCACTAGCGACTGTTAAAGGATATATTTTAACGCCAATTTGTTCGGTTACATAGTCAAATCTGTTTGTGTTTGAAAAAACCAAACTATAGGAAGCATCTGCTACATCAATATTTTTAAGAAAAGCACCTTTAAATTTTCTTTTTAATAATGTCCAAATAGCGTCGTCAACTTTTGATGGTAATTCAATAATATTTTCTCTCATTGTATTACCATAATCAACATCAATGTAGCGATATATATTGCCTTCAATTATAATATTGTCGATTATATGGTCGGGATTTTCTTTCCAATAGGCATTGGTCAAATTTGGATGGCGCACGATTGCAATGACTGGTTCTACTTTTTTAGCCATAACAAAATATTCAAAATAAATAAGATTATCGGCTTCTTGTTGATTTAAGATAAATAAATCTTTACCATCTAAAACTTGCATGACATTTTCAAACTGTTTTGTAGTTTTGACTTCAAATCCAGCATTTGTTTCTATATTGCAAAAAACGAGGCGTTTTTCAACCCCAATTCCTTGTAAATATAAATTATAAATATCAGTTATTGTCATTATTCACCTAATATCTTTGTTCCATCTTCTGATTTTGTTAATACAACTGCATTTTCAAATTCAGAAGCTAAATCTGGAAGATGTGTCATAATAATCAATCTAGAGAAATCAGATGCTATAGATTTAATCGTATTTACAAATACTTGTCTTCCATCAGGGTCTAATGCGGATGCTGGTTCATCAAGTATCAAAAGTTCTAATTCTATACCTGCCCTACGGGCTAAAACTTTTGATAAAGCAAGTCTAATGGAAAGACTAACCCTAAATTTTTCTCCACCAGAGAAAGATTCAAATGAACGCCAGATTTTGCCATCATGAACTTCAATATCAAGAGTGTCTTTTTCATCACCTTTTTTATTAACTTCTGTGGTTTTAAAAGAAATAGCAAGTTGACCATGACTAATTTTACTTAAAAAGTAGTTTGTGGTTTCTTCAATTTCTGGCAAAACTGTAGAAATAATTGCCGCTGGAATACCTTTGCGTGAAAAAGCAATACAGATTTTATCCAATAAATTTATTTTATGTATTTTTACTTTAAGATTTTCTTCTAATTCTTCTTTTTTAGATTTTGATTCTAACGCTTGTTCAAATTCAGATTCGACTTGAGTAATATAACGAATTAACTTGTCAACTTTTTCTCTAGATGTGTTAACATCTTTTTCTTCTTTTTCAGTTGAAATTTTTTCTCCAATAACTACAGGAACATCTTGTAGAGCTTCTTTAAGTTTAGTTATATTTTCAATTTTTTCATTTATGCTATTATTTAAATAATTAATTTCACGTTTTGCTGCTTCATACTGAGTTTGTAAAGAAGATTTATTTTTTAATATTGTTCTTAATTCGTCAATTTTAATTTTTTTATTAGTTATATCTAATTTTTTTTCAGATAATTCTTCAGATAATTCTTTTAATTTTACCTTATGTTCTTCTAACTCTAAATGTTCACCTTTGCGAACTGCATCAATTATTTGCTGAATTCTAGCAACAGGAACTTCTTGTTCAATAATTCGAGCATTAATATCTTCAATTGTTTTTTTAACAGATTGAAGAATTATATTATGTTTTTTATGGTCAACTTCTTGCAAACAAGTTGGACATTCTGTAAATGTAACGTCTTGAAGTTTTTTTAATAATGTTTCGGATGTTCTTAATTCTGCTCTACTGTCATTTAATTTTTCTAAATCTTTTTTACGACTAGTTTCAAGCCTATCTATTAAGTTTGACGCTAAATTTATAAAATCTTCTTTATGTAAGTCTATTTTATTTTGTAAATTATTTTGAACATAATCTTCGCTTACGCGAAGTAATTTTTCTGCTTCGCTAATAATATTTTCTAATTTTATAATTGATTCGGATTGGTCATTAGAAGTAATAACAACAGATTTTGTGGTTTCAATTTTCGAAGATTCATCTTTTAATTGTTTTTCTAACGTCTGAATCATTTGTTCTATACGAGAATTATGCAATAATACTTCTTGCTTCCTAGATAATTGAGAATCAATAAGCATATTTTCTTTTTGAATAGAATTTAATTTTTCTTGTCTTTTTTGTAAAAGATTACATTCATAATCAAAATATTCTTTAGATTGAATTAGTCGAGATTGAATTTCATCAATATCTTTTAGATTAATTGAATTATAAATATTTTCTTCAATTTTAATTTCTGCTTTTAAATTTCTTCTTTGTTCATTGGCAATTTTTTCTAAACGTTCATATTGATTAAGGTCGAGAATTTCACCAATAATTTTTTTACGTTCATCTGGTTTTTGGCGTACAAAAAAATCAGCATCTTCTTGCTTCAAGATTGCTGTCGAAAGGAAAGAATTATAAGATAAACCAAATAATTTATCAATTCTTTTTTGAGTTTCTGTCAGAAGTTCATTAGTCTTTACTCCATCTATAACGAGTTCAAGACTTGCACTTTTCCCGCGTTTTTTTGTGCGAATTATTTCAATTTCTTGGCCATTTAATCCAAAGGAAATACTTACTCCCATTTGATTAGCATTGCCGCGTATAGAATCATCAACATTAGAATTTCGAGTTACTCCGAAAATAGCAAAAGTTAATGCCTCTACAAAAAGACTAGTTTTCCCACTTCCATTTTCACCTTTAGCTAAAATAGGAGCAGGAGTTTTACGTAAATCAACTTTAGTATATTTATGATTAAAAAAGTTTTGAACTTCGATTATGTCTATTCTCATTATCTTTCGACCGCTTTAACTTCGTCTAATTGACGTAATTCTTTCACAAGACTTAATAACTCTATTTTTTCTTCATCTTTTTCAAAATATTTATTTAAATAATCTTCTAAACCAATTCCAGCTAATGCATCTATTTTTGTTAAAGTTGTACGTCGAGCATCTTTCTGAATTATAACTTTATACGCGGAAGCAAATTTTTCTTTAATAAAAGCATCATCAATGGGTTCATTTGCATCATCAATAATAAGTTTTATAATATATTTAGAGAAGTCAAATGACGAATTTTCCATATGTGATTTTAAATCAGACATAGTTCCTTTAAAAGTTAAATATTTCCTGCAATCAACTTCAATAAATTTTATATTTGATAATTTTGTTCCAGAAATTTCATAAGCTATAAACCCTTTAGGGTCTTTTTCTTCTGCAAAGTTACATCTTGTTAATGAACCAACATAATAAGCTGGAGGTTCAACATTTAATTTTTGATGTTTATGTATATGACCGGCTTGAATAAAAGACCAAGGATGCGAAGTTAATGCTGCCAATGGAATAAATTCTAAATCGGCCATAAATGCTCCTGGGAAATCTGCATATTCAATTTGAAGATGAACAACTAATATAGCAGGTCTAGTCCAGTCTACTTGTTTTGCATATTTATTTAGTTCTTCAGCAACTTCTTCTGGGCCATTCCAATAAGAAACAGTAACAATTTGAACAAAATCTAAATCAATTATGCCGCCCCCTCGCGTTACATAAAAGTTGTCAACTCCAATTGTTCCAGCAATATCTAATCCATTTTTTATTTGAATATATTGACTAGCATCATGGTTGCCTTGAAGAACTACTACAGGAATACCTGCATCTGTTAATTGTTTTGTTTGTTTATAAAATTGATTAACAACAGTTTGGTTAACCACTTTCTTATCAAATACATCACCAGAATGTATAAAAAGAGAAGCTTTATTTTTTAAAGCATAATCTATAGACTCTTGATAGGCTTTAAAAATATCTTCTGTTTGTGTATGTAAACCTGTAACGGGATTTTCATGACCATGAACACTTAATCCAAAATGTGTATCACTTACGCCTACTGTTAAAAATTTTGACAAGATTGTGTATTTCCTTTGTAACAAGATATTACAACTCTACTCATATTATAGGCATCCATATGGACCAAATTCAGCAAAAAATAGAAGACTTTAATAAACAACAAACTACTTTTCAAAATACAATGAAAGATGTTTTAGATGTTCATGAAGTAAAAAAAGCTATGTTTGAAGATTACTTTGTCCCTGGTCATGAACCTCGTACAGCTTCTTCTTTATATAGTAAAACCCATGACAATATGATTAATAAATTAGATATGCCATGTTTTATTTGTGGTGTTTCTAAATCAAAAATTGATGATACTACTATCAATACTTGTGGTGCAACTCAATTAGAAACACATCATTTTATTTTAGAATGGTCATTAGCAAATGCTGCAAATTGGGATGTTTTGAAACAAATGCATTCTGATTTTCCTGATTGGGACAAAGTAGTTCCTGGTGATGAATCTACTTATTTTAATTTTGTTGACCATCCATATAACATGCTTATTCTTTGTGATGTTCACCACAGAGGAAAATTTCATGGAATTCATGCCATTGAATACCCTGTGTGGGTTGCTCAAAAATTTATGCAACACACATTTAAATTCATAAATGATTCTGCTTCTAAAGATTTATCAGACCTTTTTGTTGAAGATATGAGTTAAGATAAAGGTCTTTGTATTATTGGCATATCAATTGCAATACAACCGACACTAATCGCATCTAATTCATCTTTTGAAATACCATCACGAAGATTAAAAATTCTAGATTTTAAAATCATATTTGTTTCTAACTTTGACATATTAGGGTCTAAATAAAGATAATTTCTTATGTCTGACACTTTATATCCGATAGCAGGAATTCCAAATTTTTGAATAGCCTGAGAGATTATCTTGGCATATATTCCTTTTAAAAAATTACCTGTTTCTTCATAAGCTAAAACTTGAGGGTCGAAGATTTCGACTAATTTTTTGATTTCTTGTTCAGCTTTTTTTTCATTAGAACTATATTTAAATTTACCTGTAGCTATTACATTTAAAGTTAAAATTGATTTACTAATTCTTTCTAGAACAGCCCAGCCAATTGCCTGTTGACCTGGGTCAAAGGCCAATACACGCATTTAATCTTCATCATCTTCTGTATCTACAGTTACTGAACTAAAATGTTCATTTTCATTTTGTTCAACAATATTTTTTTCACGTAGTAAACGTAAAATACTAGCAGAAGGTTTAAACCTAACTGCTAATCCAGATGGCAATGTTGTGGTGCATTGATTTGTAAAATCATAAACCGATTTTGGAGGACGCACATATGTTTGTAATGTTCCATGCCCCATCTTCACGTTATAACCACGGTCTATTGCTTCTTTTAAGATAGAATCAAAAAGACCCAATACTTCTAAGATTGTATCCATCTTAAATTCACAATTTTTATGAATTATTTTTGCTATATCTATTTTTTTTAGTGTTTTTCCCATAATATTTTCCTTTAATTAAATTTAAATCTTTTAATTTGATTGACGTATGTTAATGCAATTTTTTCAAAAGATAGATTTGTCCCATACTCAAAATTATGTTCTTCTAATATAGTTCTAAGTTCTGCATTTTCTATAACAACTGAACAAGCATCATAAAAACTAGCAATGTTTTTATATTCATATAATAAAATAGATGTTTTCTTTACTAAATCATCTGAAAATAAATTTTGTGGTGCTACTATTGCTTTTCCCATAGCAAGGGCATCTATCATACATCCATTATACATGTCGAAAGAATTATCTTGAGGAAAAACAATTACGCTTGCACAACGCATTAAATTTATATATTCAGCATCACTAGTTTTATCTAACGAACATCTTATATAATTTTGCATTTCATTTTCTTCAATATAATCTTGAATTTTATCAAATGCTTCCCATGTTTTTTTAGCATCTACTATAGGATGTGATTTTAATGCTAACATAAATATTGTGTTTTTATATTTTTTTCCCAATATTTTAAACTGTTCTAATAAATTTATATAGTCTTTTTCTGGAGTTAGCAAACCAGGCGTAAACACTAATGTTTGTTTAAAATTTAATTTTTCTTTTAGTTTTAAATTAGATGTAGGAGAAAAATCCAAAGATGGTATATTTATTACTTTAATTTTATTTGTTGGTATCCCTAAACCTGGGTCAACCTTTATTAAAAGTTTTCTGAAAGCATCGTTACATACAATAATTTTGGATATATTTTCAACTTCTTTTATTTGACTTTTAATTAATGAAGCTGGCCCCATTTCTGTTGGAAAAATAAATATATTTTTATTACTCCAAATAGACCGCATAAAATTAGTGAACTTATGAGAATCTATATTTAGATTATTATTATTCCATAAAGTAAAATCATGAACTACAAAAAGAATATCTGAATTGTCATTTATTTCTTTTAAAGCTATATGAGTGTTGTTTAAATCTAAATTATAATTTATAGTTTGAATATTTTCGTTACTAGATTTTTCTATATAAGGCATTAACTCTTCGATATGAAGCGAACAGTTAATTTTTTTCCCATTTATTGAATTTATTAAATATAGTTTTTTAGTCATTTAAATATTTTGTTATTTCGTTAAAATTTTTTATTTGTGTATAATTTTCAAGATTTAATTTTTCAATTTCTTTAATTCTTTTCCTAGATTTAGGAATTATATGAAATCCATGAATACCATTTTGAATTGCCGGTAAAATATCTGTATGAATATTATCACCAACCATTATAGTTGTTGATGGGTCTAAATTCATTTCTTCTAAAATTTTTTTATATGTTTCAACATTTTTTTGATTAACAATGTATATTTTGTCAACACATTCAGATACATGTGCTGAATCAATTTTGTATTGTTGAACGTCTTTATTACCTAAAGTAACTAATATTTTTTGTTGTGTTATTTGATTTAACGTTTCTTTAACACCATCATACATTTTATAAACTTTTTTAAACCATGTCATTGTAGAAACGCCTATTGCACTTCTTACGGAAGAAGATGGTTCTCTGCCTACTAATTCACAAATGTCGTTATAGTAATGAATCCATGATTGAGAAAATTCAGTTCCGTTAATTTCAGTTGGATTGTCTAAAAGTTTACGACCAATTTCTTGTGTTTCGGCAATCATATCTAATACTAAAGGCGATTTTTCTCCTAAATCAAGCGTTATAAGTTTAGCGCATTCTAACTGTGGTAAATTATAATCTTGCTCAGATGCTAATATTGTTGCATCTAAATCAATTAAAACTGTTTTTATTTGCATTTTATTCATTTTCTTTTGTGAAAATAACTTCAAAATCACTTGCTAATATTCCAAATAATGTTGTTCCGTTTTCAAACGTAACAAATATTCCAGGTATTTGGGTTCCTGATATTGAAACTAAAGCATCATTGATATGGTTTTGTATATCTTCTACCTCCAATGTAACACTTGAAGAATTTTTTCTTGGTTTATATTCTTTTAAATAAAAAAACTCTACAAATTGTTCTTCAGTTATTTTGGTACGTTCATGAAAATCGCTTAAATCCATAAACATTAATCGTAAATGGCTACCTGTATTATCTAATACAATTTCTAAAATTGGTGTTTTTTGAATATCTTTGGCCTCTCGGTTTATTTTAGCCCATATTTTTAAAGATAATGAATAAGATTTTTTATCTGTAAACTTATGTTCTCCTAGCCAATTATCTGATTTAACATCACCTTTATTACCATTAAAAGCACCACTTCCAGGAGTAGTCCTGCCATTCAATGATTTTGCCATTCGTTTTTCTAAACGTTGTGAAGTTTTCTTTTTATATTTACGTTCAGCATTTACATTATAGGTTAAAAATGCTACTCTATCATAAGGATAAATGTTGTATTGCTCGTCAACTACATTAGTCTCATCTACATTTATACCAATTGTTTTAGGTGGCTCGACAATATCTTTAACAACAAGAGGTGTATCAAAATCGTCTTCACCCAAACGAATTTTGTACACCTCGCCAATTTTAATTTCGTCTTGTTCCACCATGCCTAGTATGTTTTTATTAAATACTATCAGGTATTTCATTTTACTCGTTCTCTTCGACTGTCACTTCATCGACTTCAATATCTTCTTCGGCTGCATTCATTTCTTCTTCGGTAATATCTAAACCATCTGATTCAACTTCATGTTTAAGTGTAATATTGAAACCCATTTTTGCGCGACATTGTTTCATTAAGTTTTCGGTTAATTCTTTATTTTTAAGTAATTCGATATTAATATTATCTTTACCTTTAACAATTAAACCATCAACATCATAACTTACGGTGCTTAATTTTTTGATTAGACCTTGGTCTATACCAACATCACGTAGAGTTGTGTAATTATCTACTGTTGGACCCACAGTTACTATAACGCCTGTTTTACCAATTGCATCGTATCTTGTTTTATCAATAGTAAATTGATATTTAGCTCCGATAGGATTTTTATTAGAATCAAGTATTTGGTCGGCCGCACTTGTAAGTCTTTTAAAATTAATAGAAATTGTATTATAATATTTGACAGCCTTACCACCTGGTACACTCGTTGGTGGACCATAAGGTGACAACGAAGAACGAATTTGGTTGATAATCATTACCAATGTTTTGTTTTCTGCAAATACTTTCATAACACGACGAAACCATTTACTCATATTACGAGCAAAAATACCCATCTGTTCTTTATCTAAGTTTTCGATTGTTTTTTTAGTATTATCTGTATATAATTCTTTGGTTGGTGCAAGTGCAATCAATGAATCTAAAACAATAACATCTACGCCTTGTTTAGATGCATTTTCCATAGCATTTAATGCATCTTCTTGTGTATCTGGAGGATATACAAGCAATCTATCTAAATCAACGCCATGTGCTTCGGCCCATACTCCGTCAAATGCGTGTTCCGCATCTACCCATAAACAAACGCAATCAGGACTTATTTTTTGGGCTTCAGCAACAGTTTTTAAGCAAACTGTTGATTTATAAGATGCTTCCGCTCCGTATAATTGGACGACCTTTCCTCTTGGAAATCCTCCAACTTTAAGTTTATAATCAAGTTCTAAAATTCCAGATGGAATAACTGATGGAGAAGCAAAATTTCTGGCAGTTTGAATTTTGTTATAACCTGTAAGTTTGCCGTCTCTATTTAATGCAGCCATTATATCTTTAGCTGATTTTTTTGGAATTACAACATTTTCATCTACAGGTTGTAAACTAAGCATTTTTTCAACTTCTGTTTTCTTTTTAGGAGGCATTATTTAATAAGTCCTTTGCGGAATTCATCCATTAATTCTTTAGCAATATCAGCACCACCAAGATATTGAATCTCATGTTGTAATGCAGTTTGTGCGCGTGAAGCAGTACCGATAGCACTTTGAAGGTTTTTGCGAACTACATCTGTAATTCTAAGCAAACCCTGTTCTAAAGAAAGCAATAGATTAATAGTCTCCATTGCACTATATGCTTTGGCTTTACGTGATTCAGCAGAACCATTTGAACCTAAAACACTTAATATAGAATTCATTAGTGCTGTTTGTGATGCGGAGAGTACAGTCTCAATCCGCATTGATTCAAGTTCTATTTCAGTCAATCTATTCAATGAAGATTGACCATGATTTTGGATTGTAATGCATTCTAATAAACTTGGATTTGATGATAATTTTAATTTAGAATCATTAGCAGAATTAATAAGTTCATTTTCTAAAGCGTCAATTACTTCAATTCTAAAGCCCCATTTTTCCCCAAGGGCTGCATTTCTTTGTGCAGCAAGTAATAAAACATTACTTAATTCATCCGCGTCTATTGTTTCTTCTTTTTTCAATGGCATGTTCTGATACTTCTTTTTTTAATTCAATAGATTGACACAGCGCAACCATTAAAGCATCAGATTGGTCATAACCCTCAGTTGCAAGTTGCATATTGTATCTCTTTTCAAGTATAGAACAAATTTCAGCCTTATCTAAGTTACCTTTTTCAAGGACTATTTTTCTTATATGAGAAGGAGTATATTCAGATATGGATTTAATTCCACAAGTAGTAATTGCTAATTCTACTACTCCTCTTAATTTAGATAAAGATTTTAGAGTTAATACATTTTTAAGATATATATTTTCTACTGCTACTATTGAAGGTTCGTACTTTTTACAAATCAATTCTATTTCATTATATGTAACTCTGAGATATTTCATCCTATCACTAGGCTTTTTATATTGTTGTAAATTAATTTCACCTATGCCTATAATTTCTTGATTCTCATTAATTACGGCCCATCCGGTTACTTTGGTTGATAAATCTAGTCCTAAAATATTCATAAAAAAACCTCATGAATATTAACTCATGAGGTTTTCTCGAATTTGTAGTAATTTACTACTTGATATCTTCTAACATTTTCCAGAAATCTGAAGTTTTTTCGCTTGTTACAGCAGGTTCTTCGGTTTTAGTTGCTTCAGCAGTAGTAACAACGGTTTCTGTTTTTGTTGAAACTGAATTTAATAAATCAGCAACTGATGGCGAAGTTGTTGGATTTGCACTACTTGCACCTTTAAGTGCCTTCATGAAATCTTCTGCAACATTTGAAGGTGCTGCTTTTTTACCATTACTATTATTTCCTTCACCTGGTTTTTTGGCCATGACTTGGGAAATACTTTCTTCGTTGTATGTTGGAATTAGTGTTTCTAATTTATAACGACCTTCAACAAGTGTTTTGTCATTAGTAGTTAATTCTGTTGCTTCACCAACAGGTTCAATAATGTAAACAAATTTTGATTTAATATTTTTGTCTTCATTTGAAATAAATTGAACACTATAATCACGGTCCCCGATTGTTCCGTTTGTTTTGATATGTTCTAATAATCTAGCCATAACCATTGGTGAAAATTTCCAAACCTTAAGTTTGCCATCTTCACGGTCAAGAACATTAATCATGTGAGCAGGTTTACGTTGGTCATCAACATAATCTGTTCCTCTTTTGCTACGACAAATAAGACATTTGTCATCCCCAATTTCTTCATTAGGGCAAGCAAAATTACGTTTCCAACCATTGTTGAATTCGGTCCAATGTTCTGTAAACGTAATTACTGAGTTGTCTCCGTCATGTAAAACAAAACGAATTCTTTTTGCTGGAGTATCTTTTTCTACTTTAAGTTTTTCGTATTCTTGTGGTCCTTGTTTTTGTGCTTCTTCGACAGCTTCTGCCGCAGCACCAAATCCTGCTTTTGCCATTTTGTAATCCTTTTGTTATTTTGTTTAAAGTTTTTCCAGCATTTTTGCTGGTAGTTATATTATATGACAACAGGGGATTCTTTGACAAAAATCCTACAATATAAATGTGTTGAAAAAGAGGCAAAAATGAACCCAATAACGATAGAAATTTATGATGAAGAAGTTGTTAGTTATTTAACAAAAATGTCTAGTAAATTTGGTATTTCTCCTGTTGAATGGGTGACCCGTGAAGTTAAAAAACATATTGCAGAAGATGTTAAAATTGATAAAACTAATCCTATAAAAAGAATGACTTTTGAATTACAAAATGAGTATAATAATGCTTATAGAGAAAAATTTGGAACTGACCCAGCACCGGAAAATGGCGAAGGTCTAAAAGCAATTTCTGAAATAGTTGAATTTGCTTTTCAGAAAGACCCAAATTATGAAAATAACTTTAAAGTATTTTCTCGCGCTATAAACTGGTATATAAATTACCACAATAATTCTGATACTCAAGGACAAAATTTTCCCTACGGTATAAAGTATTTATTTAATAAAAATAATGGTTGGCTTCTTCGTACTTGCATTGAATCGTCTTTAAAATTAGATGATAAAATTTTTCAAATTATGAAAGAACGCAATTTAACCAAAGATGAAGCAGTTAGATTGCTTCGTCGGGGTGATGCCGCAGGTAGTAATATTCAAAATAGTGTTATTACAACTTTAGATGAAGCATTGTTAGTTTATACGCGCGTTAAAAACAAAATGAATAATTTAAAAATTAAAAATGCTTTAAAAACTTTACCCGAGGTTGAATTATTATTTAGGTCCGAAACTCCTTCTATAGAATACATAAAAAAATCTATAGAATTTTTAAAAAAAGTAGAAGAAAAAATAGAAAATGAGTAATGATAACAAAAGTCTAAGAGTTTTTAGTTCAATGATTCCTGAATCTCCATGTAAGCGTGGATGTAACAAGGGTTATGTTATTGATGAGCATGGTGAACCTATTATAAAAAACAATGAATCTGTTAGGTGTCAATGTTATTATGAAGGCAGATATTTAGATTCAAATATTGGAAAATCTTATTGGAATCTAACATTAGAAAATTTTGAAGGTCACCCTGATGATTTAAATTCTTTAAAATATTATATTTCTAAAGCAAGCAAAATGTATGAAAATGGAAAAGGTCTATATATTCATGGAGGTAACGGAGCAGGAAAAACTACGTTAGCCATATTATTTTTAAAACATATAATTCATAATTCAAAATGTTCCGCGTTATTTGCTCCTTTTGCAGATTTAGTCATTTTGAATAGTCGAATTATTGGAGGTTTTCATGATAAAGATGCTGATAAGTCTATTTCATATATTAAAAATGTTGATTTTTTAGTATTAGATGATATCGGAAAAGAATTTGATAATGGTAAAGATTATACTAGAGCAACTTTAAATTCAATATTAAGATATCGCGACCTATGGAATAAGCCTACAATCTATACAGCAAATTCTCCATTGGATGCTTTGCGCGAACATTATGGAGATAGTAATTATTCAATAATGCTTGGAAGAAGTATGGTTATTACTTCGAAATATCAAAATGACCACCGCAAAGAGAAAAAAATGGAAGGAATGTAAATTACATGCCAGATTTTATACCAGCATCAGATTTAAAAGAATTAGCACAAAAATTAGTTGAACGTTATCCATTATATTTAGAAGATGTAGATATTGAAAAAATAGCATTTTTTAGAGACATAACGACAACTAAAGGCAGAAAATTAGCTTACGTTGAAAAAACAAGACCACTAGATAAACAATTAAATCCTAATTTTGATTTTAAATTAGTTGTTATTGATGCATTGACCAATTATATGAATCCTGCTCAATTTAACATATTAATGTTGCATGAGTTAAGGCATATCGGTCCAACAACTTTTGATAATAATGGCAACGAAAAAACAAAATTAATCACCCATGATGTTCAAGAACATAGCGAAATTATTGAAGTTTTTGGATTACATTGGAAAACTGATGAAACAGTTCGTGACCCATTAGAAAAAGAACCTGTTGAAATTAAAAAACCAATAACTAATCAAGATGATGAAGAAGAATAAATGAATACAGAATATGCTTTAGTGAATTTACTTATCCGTGACCCTAAAAAAATATCTGACCTTGCTAGAAAAGGGTTTAGTAGTAAATATTTTAAAAATAAACAATATGGTAAAGTTTATGATGTTATTTTAGAACGCTGGAGCAAATTCAGTTCTTCTCCTACTCAAGAAGAACTTGATACCTTAAAATTTGAGTCTTCTAACGAAGAAATTCCACATACAATTGAACATTGTATTGCTGTTCTTTATGAAAATAAAATTAAAGAATTAATGCAATCTGGTATTGTTGCTTCTGGCGAACAATTGGTTGCAAGTGGTCCAGAAGCCTCTATGGAATTAATGCGTCAATTAATTAATAATCTTCCGAGATTAGATAACGAAAAACGTATAAGGGAATTATCTGAAACTACGGATGCTTTTTTAGAAAGGTTTCATAGCAGAGCAATTAATAAAGGTAAAATTATTGGTTTGGAAGTAGGTTTTCCTGAAATAGATTTACATACAAAAGGGTTAATGCCACAATGGTTAGTTGTAATACAAGGGCGTAATGGACAATATAAATCATGGGTATTATCGCATTGGATAAAAACAATGTTTATGAATAAAAAGAGGCTTGCTGTTTTTTCTTGTGAAATGAGTTTAGAAGAGTTTGAAACAAGAATTTATGCATTAATTTTAGATATTGACCCACGTAAATTAGAAACTGGTGATTTAACATATCAAGAGTATAACAAATTACAAGAATTTCTTCAAGATATAAAAGATGAAACAATTGGAGGAACTATTGTTATAGACGATAATCCAGGAGATTTAGATATGATTGATATGAATGTTAAAAAACTTTTAGAAAAGGGTCCACTTGATGCAATTTTAATTGATGCAGTTTATGGACTTGCTGCTCCTGGGAAAAGTGATACTGAACGTTTTAATTTTATTGCTAAAAATTGCAAAGCATTAGCAAAAAAATATGAAGTTCCGGTTATTGTTACCATTCAAGCAAATCGTGATTTTGCCCGAGCAAACATGAATGCAAAAAAAGAAACAACAGGTTCTGGCATGTCTGCATATGGAGGAGACGCTTGGAACCAATATGCAGACATTATGTTTATTATTCATCAAACCGATGACCATAAACCATTTATGTTTTCTGATTTTGTTATGGATAAATTTCGTCATGGGCCTAAGAAAGATTTTATGTTACACATAAACCTTTTAAAACCTGTTATAGAAGAAACAGATAGAGAAAAAGCAATAGCAAGAATTAAAGGGGAAAATCCTGTTGCTCAATCAACTGCCGACCAAATGTTTGCAGAAGCTTCTGAAAAATTTACTTCTACAGAAGATGTAGCGCCCGAAATTAACATAGAATTTGGAGAAGAAGAGGACACAGAAGATGCAGATTAAATGTAATTTATGTGAACAGGATAGAGAAATTTCATTGGCAACTTTAAAAAAAATAAAAAGAGGAAAATTATCAGGAAATTGTTTAAAATGTCGAGATTTTAATGGATATAAAAATCCTAATCATAAATATAATATTGATGATTCTTTATTTGAAATTATTGATTCAGAAGAAAAAGCATATTTACTTGGATGGATTGCATCTGATGGTTCTATTTCTAAAAGTTCGATTACTATTGCAATTAAAAATGATGATTTAAATTTATTAAAAAAATTAAGAAATATTGTATGCAAAGAAATTCCAATAAAAAATAAAATCAATACAAATTTAGTATATTTTTCGGTATCTTCAAAAAAAATAATTAAAGATGTTTGTTCATTATTAAAAATAAAACCAGGAAAAAAATCTTCTACTGTTAATTCTCCTGATTTAAATGAAGAACTACAAAGACATTTTTGGAGAGGATATTTTGATGGCGATGGTTCAATATCAAAACCGGGTAATACAAACTATCCAAAGGCATCTGTATCTTCTAATTCACCATATATACGTGATGCTTTAAAAAAATTTGCCAATAAAAATTGCTCAAATAGTGACAAAAGTAATGCGGTTTATTGGGCTGGAAATGGTTGTTTAGATTTCCTTGCATTGCTTTATGAAAATTGTAATATTTATTTATCACGAAAATATAATATTTATGTTGATTGGAGGACTTGGGTTCCATCATTATCAGGAAGCGGAACAAGCGGATTAAATTTACAATTTAGATGGGTTAAAACACGTAAAGATGCTATTCCGCCGACTAAAAAAAGAATAACTGATAGTGGTTATGATTTAGTGATTTTAGAGAAAGTACAAACTATTGGCGATGTTGAATTTTACGATACAGGTATAAAAATTCAACCAGATTATGGTTGGTATTTTGATGTTGTTCCAAGAAGTTCAATTTCTAAAACTGGTTATATGATGGCTAATTCAATTGGAGTTATAGACCGCACATATATTGGTAATATTTTAATTCCTTTGCGGAAAATAGATAAAAATATGCCAGATTTAGAATTGCCAATGAGAATAGCACAATTAATACCTCGTCCTATTATTCATTTTGAAATTTTAGAAGTTGAAAATTTGCAAGAAACTGACCGAGGTGAAGGTGGTTTCGGTAGTACAGGAATTTAATCAAAAATTGATTTGTTACAAAAGTAGTAAATTACTTATAATATCTATATACTAATCTCTAGTAGAGGAAAATATCAAATGTTCGATGAAGACGAAGAAGATGATGACCGTGGTTACGGTCCAGTAACAAACAGAAAAGAAGAAGAACGCGACCCTTTCACAAACGAAATTGTTCGCCGTCCGCAATTCGGTGTTAAAATTGTTACTCAATCAGGTATTGTTGAAGCAGCAACAACCGACCCAGAGGCTATGAAACGTCGTGCCGAAAAAGCACGTAAGGCCAAAGAAGAAAAAGCAAAAGCTGAAAAATCAACAATTCCAGCGAAGAAAAAGAAAAGTTCAGCCAAAACTAAGAAGTAATAAAAACTTATAACTTGTTGAGGTTATCATGAAAAATAATAAAGAGCAAGCGGCAAAAACTATTTATTTGCAACTTAAAGAAGCAGTTGAAAACTGCGATAGCCAATTAATAAAAATTAATGGTAACGAATTTAAACAAGAAACACTTCGTGCAAGGCGTGAACGTCTATTAGATGAACTTCACGAAGTGGCTGAGACATTGGTCTAATGAAGTTAAGCAACTTCAAAAACGATAAAACAGTTGATTATGTTAATTATTTCGAAAGACTAGTTGAATCACAACCAACTGAACTTATAGTTTTTTCGCCCAAATATATTGTTCCGCGTCGTACAGAGGCGGATGTTTATTTTCTTTTTCCTTGTGATGATTCAGAACATTTTAACTGTGGATTTTTTAATTATGGAATAAGCATTAAAACAATGCAAACAGTTTATGATTATTTAGAAGATTTAAGAAAAAGAAAACAACTAACGCAACTAGAAGTTGCAAAAAAGTTAGAACAAGAAAAAGATTTATTATTTAATAAAATTGTACCAGTTTCAGACTTTACTGAAGGTGACATAATTAATTATGTTGCAGATTGGGTTCAGGAGTGGGTAGAAGAAATTAAAAATATAAAAATAAATTCTATCTCAACTTTAGAATACAATAAATATTGGTGTAACTACGAAGAATTTCATTTAGTTTCTGAATCATTTGATGTTTTGTTCTCGAACTTAAGAGACGTAAATACTAATTTATTTAAAAATAATAGACAGCCATTGTTTAAAGAAATGTTCAGGAAGATGTTAGATGAATAAAGATAGATATAAAGTTTTATTAGAAGAACTTTATAACGAGGTTGTTGTTAGATTACAAACATGGCAAAATTTCGCCATATATGGCGAGCCACAATTGACAAAAACAATTGCAAATGCTAAAGTCGAAGCATATAAGGATTGCTTGGTCTTAATTAATAATCTTATTGTAAATCCAAATGAATAAGATATTCAAATGTATAGATGCTGATTGCGGTATGTCATTTAAAACATTGCAATTAAAAAATCAGCACCAAGAAATTTTTCATAAAAACTTGTATTCTGAGATTGTTCGTGATATTATAAAAAAAATCAAAGCAACTAACTCACATAAGTCTCTTGAAAAACGCATTAATTGTCCTAGTGGTTCATACAATTATAATGAATTAGCAGTTATGGATATTGAAAATCCTATATATAAATATTTTGAAAATATGATGATTTCTGTTCTTAAAAATTGGGAATTAGAACATCCTGGCCAACCTTTAAAAGAATTCGTTCGGGTAAAAGTGTTCAAACTACAATGAATCAAAATGTAATTTTAATGCCAATTATTATTGGTGTACTTTTTTTAGTCGGATGTAATTACTTTCAAGAAGTACATCAAAGAAATAGGTCCATTGGTTCTTATTGGGAAGATGTTGCTCCTTATAAAATCGAACCAAAAATAGAACTAGAAGAAGAACGTTTTTATTCCACAAATATTTTGACTCGCGAAGACCAAAAAACTCTTAAAAATCTTAGTAAACAATTTGACATAAAGGATATAAAATTTAAACTTTAATATGAGCAAAAAACAACGTAATTTAAATAACTTTGAGTCAACAACTTCTGATTCAACAAATCAAAAAGTTAAAAACAACAATAGTAACGCATATAATAAAAACAGCAAAGACCGCTGCATGTGTTTATCGAATGTCCCTGGTTACCCGTATCGTTTGGGTTATCATAAAATGTATGTAGATATTAATAACGATGTTCGCTGTGTTTATTGCGATTGCTATTGTGACGACCCGAGAAAAAATGAATCAAAACCAAAACAGCCAGTCGGAAAAAAATAATTTAATTGCTTGTACAGAGTGTTTTGATACAGGATATTATTATTACGTACCAGTACAATTTATAAATGGACAGCCTAGTGCATTTTATAAATTGAAAATAACTGACCAAGAACCTCCAGCAAAAATAGTGACATATGAACCTTGTGTTTGCGAGATTGGGAAAAGGACTGTTATTAAAAAATTAAAGGATATTTAAATGGCGACATATGCTATTGGGGATGTACATGGGTGTTTTTTAACATTAAAAAAACTTATCGAAGTTTGTAATATTACAGATGACGATAAGTTGATTTTTTTAGGTGACCTGGTAGATAGAGGACCAAGGATAAAAGAAACTTTAGATTTTGTTTTGACTCGTCCTAATACTGAAATTTTATTAGGAAATCATGATGAGTGTTTTATTGATTGGTTTCGACCGGGCGGAACTCAAAGAAGTTATTTTATGGTTCATCAGGGTCTTGGAGATACTTTATCTCAACTGGGCTCTGAAGCAGAAATATACGCTAACAAATTAAGCAAATATCCATATGTGATACATACTTCTAATAAAGAATATGTTATGTGTCATGCCGATTATAATTGGGCAGAAGAAAAATTTTCAAAAAATTTAAATGGTCATATTTGGAATAGAATTAATGAATATTCTCACGCAAAGTACGAAGGGCCTGTAATTTTACATGGACATACACCTTGCCCCCCAAGTGAAGTATACGAAAAGAAGTCTACAGGAGAATTATTTGGCATAAACTTAGATGGCGGTTGTGTGTACTTTAGAAACTATGATTGGTCATGTTTAAGAATGATTCGTTTAGAAGACCGTCAAATTTTTGAACAATCAAATGTTGAATATTCTTAATTGTTCTGGGCTTTCTTTGATATAATCCACATAGAACCTTGTCTATTACTAGTTGAAGGTAAATATGAGTTTAAAAAAGAAGTCCAATGATGGGTCTTCCTCAAATGATTTTAATTCTGAAACATATGAATTGCTTTATTCAAAAAATATTCTTATGCTGGATAGAGAAATTACAGAGCAAATTGCTTCAGATTTAATCGGACGGATTATATTAATAAATTTATCAACTCCAAAAACTAAAAAATCAAACATAGTTTTAATGGTAAATAGTTTCGGCGGAGATTCTTATTGTGGTTTAGGGCTCGTAGATGCAATTAAGGCATCTGAAATTCCTGTAACTACTATTTGTATAGGTGTTGCAGCTTCTTGTGCTGCAATGATATTAGCGAGTGGAGCAAAACGTTTGTCGTTACCTAATGCTTCAATAATGATTCACCCACATTGGATTGAAATGGAAAGAGCATATACTCATCAAGAACTTATGACCGAAGTTACTGAAAGCAAAAGACTTCATGAATTAAATACAAATTTTTGGAATGGTATTATACCTACAAGTAAAGGTAAAGTTACTAATTTAATGTCTAAAGATAGTTGGTTAAATCCTCAACAAGCTTTGTCATTAAATATTATTGACGAAATAGTGACTTCTACAAATGCATTGCCAAAAACAACCTAAAATTATAAATGGACCCTGTGTTCCACAGCCTTACATTTAGTCCATGTACTATTTAGGTTAGAAATTCACAGCCCTAGTCGATGTGCAAATCAAGTTGACCACTTGAGCCTCGGCTAGGGTATTAATTTTTAAAATAATTTGGAGATAAATAGTCATTAGTAAAGATAGCAACAAAATAAATAACGAAATTCGTTCTCGTCAAGTTTATTTGATTGATGAATCAGGAAATAATTTAGGTATTACTGATACTTATAAAGCCATGTATATGGCTTCAAATGTGGGATTAGATTTAGTCGAAGTTGCTCAAAAAGATAATTTACCATTATGCAAGATTCTTGACTATGGTAAATACAAATATGAACAAGCAAAAACTAAGAAATCACAACAACCTAAAAACATCGTAAAAGAACTTAAAATGAGTCCTCGTATTGATAGCCATGATATTGAAATTAAAATTAAAAAAGTAAAAGAATGGTTACAAGACGGGTGTAAAGTTTACGTTGCTATTCAGTTTCGTGGTCGTGAAAATACACATCACGAAAATGGCTATAATATTATTAATAAATTCACACCTTTAGGTAATTCGACACAGCCAAAATTAGAAGGTAATACTCTTTCAATTTGGTTAACAAGGTAAATTGATATGTTTATTGTAGACCGTAATAAAGAAAATATTGTACTATCAATTCCTTACAATTTAGCTATGGAAGTAACAACATCTATTTTACAGTCTGTCGTTTGTATGCTAAATGATATTCGTCTAAATAAGATGTTAATATCTAAGCAAGAACTAGAAAGAATTAATTTTTCAGTTAATACGTTGGTTAATTTTGCGAATGAGTTAAGTCATCCAAATATGATTAGATTGGGTTATCAAGAAGTGTTGCAACATTTAATGGAAACAATATTAATTGCATATAACAAACAAAATTTTAAACAATGTGATGATATTTTAAAGAAAATTGAAAAGTTATTAACAGAAGAAAATGAAAATTTAAATGTACAATCCTAATTATTATTTTGTATTTGATTTAGAAACTTTAGGTTTAAATCAAAGAATTCATCAAGTTATCGAGATTGGTGGAGTTTTGGTCGAGGGTGATACTTTAGAATTAGTTATGGACCCTTTTAGACAACTTGTTAAACCACAATTTCCGGTTGCTGTTGATGATAGGGCGCTTAAAGTTAACAATCTAACATTAGATGAAATATACAAACATGGCGTTACTCAGCTAGAATCTTTAATGATGTTGACGGAGTGGTTAAAGAGTTATTCGGCAAATACAATGCAAATAGAACCTGTTTGTAATAATAAAACGTTTGATATTCCTCGGTTAGAACAAATGTATTTAGATAATGGATTAAATTTGCCGTGGCATTATGCTCATAAATGGGATGTAAAAGATATGGCACGGGATTTTAGTTTGCCTTTAGAAAAAATAAGTTTAGAAACTCTTTGTAATTATTTTAATGTACCATATGTAAATGGTCATTCAGCAGTTAATGACGCGGTTATGACGGCTTATAATTTTATTAAATTAGAAAAAATTCGCCGAGCAGTAGGTAGTGTTCTTCACGAAGCACCTTTATTTATAGAATTCATTAATAATTTAAAGCAATAGCGTATACCTATTATGTAACTCTTTCTTCTTTTTAAGAGATAGGTGACATAATGGAAATACAGCCGCCTAAAAATCTAAATGAAGTTTTAAAAGAAAATCTTCCTGAAAAACCTAATATATTATTAAGATTTGCAAAAATATTAGGAACACCAATATTTATTATATGTTTGACAATATTTTTTGCTTTTTGGTTAATAGGAAATACGGTGCTTTCGGTATTTTTCCATATAAATATAGACCCTGCTCCTTTTCTATTAATTTCTACTTCAATTAATATTTATTCGGCATATACGATTTCAGTATTGATGATGGCAGAAACAGAACAAAGAAAACGCGACGAAATTGAAAATAATCATAAACACGAAATAAATAAGCAAACCCATGATATTTCAGTTACTACTCTAAAAACTTTAAAAGCCGTATATCATGATTTAAAAAATACAATTATTAAAATTAATGATAAGGAAATTTAAATTTTGGAAATCAAAGAAATGATAATTATTAACGGCTCATTACCCATTGTTCGTAAAGAAGAAACAATGCCAGCATTTGTTTATAATCCGAATGAACAATATACGTTTATTTCTCCTGGTAAGAATTCATATTTTGTTTCATATTGGCGAGTAAAGAAACTAGATGTTGAAAATTGGATTGATAAAATGAAAAAAAATCCTCCAAATCCAGATGCTGAATATAATGCTATTTTTCTTACATATTTAGATGAAGATGGGGGCGAACCACGTTTTGGTGCCTCTATTTTTCAAGTCGGAAAGTCAATAAACGAAGAATAATGGAAAATAAAGATAAATCTTATATTAAACCTTTACAAAAAGATTTGCTTTTGATTGCAAAAGAACAACTTGGCGATGATAAAGATATTAAAGATTTAGAATATATTATTAAAAAAAATTATGGATTGACTTATGAGCAGTTTGCGGAATCTCGAAATCAATTTATAAATAAACATGAAAATCCGACAAATTTAGATTTTCATAATTATTTAATTAATCAAATATTTATTGATTTGGTTGGAAGAGGTTATTTGTCTTTGGGTAATATAACAACAAAAGAACTACAATATGTAATAACAGATAAAGCAACTTCCACGATGGTTGATATTATTTTAAATAAAAATCATTTGTTGCCTAAAGATATTCCTTATAATGCACATTTAGCGTTAATTTGTTTTAGAAATTTAGATTTATTACCATGATAAAATTTAATCCTATGAATGGCAATATTTTGATTCGTTTTCCTAAAAAATATGACGAATTAGAAACAAGTTCTGGTATTATCCTTCCGCTTGTTGAACAAGATATTAATGTCGCTGAAGTAGTTTCTGTTCCTGAAAATAAGACATATATTATGACAGCCCGTGAAGATGATGGCACATATATAAGAAATGAAGATGGCTCAGTTAAAGAAGTTGTTGGACATGTATGGGTTGAACCTGGTGATAAAGTAATTCTTGAAAAGAAAAAACATGCTGATTATGATATTCGACAAAGAAACGTTACAGATAGAACTTTCTTTTTAGATGAATATACTCGTCAAATGAACGATGATTACGAATACTATATAACTAAAAGTGAAGATATATTAGTTGCAGTTGAAGGTGATATACCACGTTCTAATGATGTTCATGGTTACTTATTTAGTCAAATACCTCCTAAGCCGGTATACCGTAAACCAGATGCTTCTGATTAAAGTAGGTTTAGAAGAAAGCCAGATTATAGGTAATCTTACACCAAGACTTAAGTATGAACTTAAGTCTTCTTTGTCTTATCAAAATCAAGGCCAAATTATTCAACGTAATATTATGAAAAAAAAATTAGGATATATTCCTAAGCATTTAAAATGGTCGGGAATAATTTATCTTTATAATGAAACAAAAAATACTTTTCCTACTGGGTTACTTAAAAAAGTAAAAAAAATTATTGAATCTCATGGGGAAAATTGGTCCGAAGTTATAGAATATAACATACCTCAATCTCATCAATGTAATATTGTTTCGATGGGCGATAAACCTCTACGGTTTTATCAAATTGATGGGATTCAAGCAATTAAAGATAATATGCGCGGAATTATTCGCATAGGAACCGGAGGTGGAAAAGCCTTATGTCTTGATACCGAAGTTTTAACTACTACTGGATATAAAAAAATGAGAGATATAAATTTGCAAGATGAAGTTATAACTCCCGAAGGCAAATCTAAAGTGATTGGAATTTATCCACAAGGCATTCAAGATGTTTACCGTATAACTTTTAGTGATGGAACTTCAACAAAATCAACGCTTGACCATTTATGGGCCGTTAGGTCTGCTAAAGAAAAATATAAAAATAAACCTTATAAAATAAAATCGCTTAAAGAAATTTTAAATATTGGGTTAACAAGGAAAAATTGTCCAAATTCCTCTCAAAATTTTATTCCTATAACTCAACCAATTAAAAATTTTGAAAGCACAAATAATTTACCAATAGACCCATATTTATTGGGTGTATTAATTGGAGACGGCAGTTTGTGTCATGGTTTATCTTTTACAAACATAGATGATGAAATTATTCAATCAGTTAAGAATTTGATTCCTAATGGAATGAAAGTTTCTCAAATAAAAAATTCTATTAGTTATCGAATTTCTAATATAAATCCTAATAGTCAAAAAAAGAATCAAATTAAAAAATATTTAGAATCTAAAAATTTAAACGTAAAATCAGAATTTAAATTTGTACCAGATGAATATTTATATGCTTCTTTGGAAAATAGAGTCGCACTTCTTCAGGGTTTACTTGATACCGATGGCGGTATTGAAATGGGACGCAAGGTGTCATTTTCAACGTCATCTGAACAACTTGCTAAAGACGTTCAATTTTTAGTTCAATCTTTAGGTGGTACGGCAAAAATATCAAAACGAAAAACAACTCATTTACCTTCGTATCGAATGAATTTATGTTTGCCTAATGAAATTAAACCTTTTCGTTTATCTCGAAAAGCTAATCAAGTTAAAAATAGAATTAAATATTTTCCCCGTCGAGCAATAAAAAAAGTTGAATATGTTGGAAAAGAAGAAGTTCAATGTATAAAAATAGAAGATTCTAAAGGTTTGTTTTTAATTAACGATTGTATAGTTACACATAATACAATTATGGCTATCAATGCCGCAGCAGAAATTTGTCAATTACCATTTTTGTTTGTTGTCAACCGTGTTTCTTTACTTAAACAGGCTCATAAAGATTTTGAAAAATTTTTAGGTGAAAAAATAGGATTTATTGGTGATGGGCAAATGTCTTTTGGTCGCTTTAATATTGCTACGGTTCATACTCTTTGTTCAATATTGAACATTGACTATAACGATGATGATACCGATGAAAAAACTTTTACATATACGCCCGAACAAATAGAAATATTGTTGGCTTTATTAAAGTCAACCCGTATGGTAGTTGTTGATGAATGTCATCATGCTGCCTCCGATATGTATAGAAAATTGATGAAAAATCTTCCAAACGCTATATATCGTATTGGATTAAGTGCAACACCATTTAGAACCGATGGATTAGATTTACTTTTAACTTCTGCTTTTGGTGATGTTCTTTACAATATTTCTGCCAGCGAATTAATAAGATTAAAATATTTAGTTAAACCTTATATTCGAGTTGTTTTATATAAAGACCAAGAACTTGGAGAAAAATTTCCAACAGAACAAAAACCAGGTAAAAGAAAAGCAAATTACAATACAGTTTATAAAGAATGTGTTGTTGAAAACCAAAAATTTAATACAATTGTTGCAAAATTAGCGATAACACACGCCAAAGTAAATGAACAGGTTCTTATTTCTGTAAAGCAAGTTACGCATGGGGAAAATATATTAAAGATAATAAAATCAATATATCCTGATGCACCTGTTGAATTTTTGCATGGTAAAAACAAAAAAGAACTAGGTGACGAAGCAGTTATTAAGAGATTCTCAGAAAGAGAGACTAAGATATTAATTAGCACCTTGTTTGATGAAGGTGTTGATATTCCGGCAATTGATGTGGCTATTGATGCTGGTGGCGGTATAAGCCCAATTAAAATGCTCCAATTAGTTGGTCGTGCAATAAGATTAAATGAAGGGAAAGAAAGGGCAATTATTTATGTTTTTGCTCAACCTTATACACATTTAATGAAACATTCTGTTGAACGAATTAATATCCTAAAAACAGAAGAAGAATTTGTTATTGAAAAATTAGAATGGGATAAATAATGAAATTAGTAAATTCAAAAAAATTAGAATTAGAGGCTTTAGGATTTTCTACATTTGTAGGTTTGTCCTTTTCTATTCTTGCTTATATTCTTTTTATGGAAGCATTCAACTATAGATTGATTTTTAAATTAGGAACAGAAGATGAACCACCTACTCAAGAAGAAATAGATTCTATGCAAAAACAATTAACAGAATTGTGTGAAAATCCTGAAATGGTCTTAGTCTCTCATAGAAGATTAAAAGTTGAAAGGCTTAGAAATCCTAAATAATGAAACCGGGGTTTAAATTAGACCCGGTTGCTGACCAATTCTGTGAAGTTTATGGTGTTAAGCAATTACTTGAAGATTGTGGTCTAAAAAAAATTAGAAGTAGCGGAGATTATTTGATGGCTCTTTGTCCTTTTCATGATAATTCGCGTGAACCTGATTTTCAGATTACAAAGAAAAATGGTTTATATCTTTGCTTTGGCTGTGGTGCCGCAGGCAATCTTTATACTTTTGTTTCGCAAATTCATGGAATTTCAACCAAAGATGCAAATTCTTTTATTCAAAAATTAGCAGGATTTGATTCTTCTATTAGTGTTGAAGATATCAAGTTTAGAGCAAATCTAAAAAATATATTTGGATTAAATAAAAATGGTGAAGAAGAGGAAGCAGAAAGCAAGGCTCAATTTAAAATTACAGATTCTATAATTGCCAGAATGAATACGGGTCCAGACCCATATAATTATCTTTCCTCTAGAGGTTTCACTCCTGAAACAATCGCATATTTTGAATGTACGTTCACTAATAAGTGGCGAGTTTATAATCAAGAAACGGACCAATACGAATTCCAAGAACGTATTGTAGTTCCTGGTCATAATATAGATGGGTCTTTGTGTGGTTATATAGGTCGAACGCCTGTAAATCAAACACCTAAATATAGGTATACCGCACTTTATCCTAAATCAACATCTTTATTTAATTTACATAGAGTTAAAAATGAGATAAGTTCTACGGGAGTTATTCTTGTAGAAGGACCATTAGACGCTATGCAAATTCATAACTTGGGAATACCTTATGTTTGCTCTATTTATGGAGCGAAATTACATCCCGCTCAAATTCAATTATTATGTAAATATACAAATAAAGTTTACTTAATGTTCGATAATGATAAAGCAGGACAAAATGTAATGAAAGAAAGTATCTTAAGTCTTAACGAATTATTAGATGTAAATATTGTGAGTCTTGATACTTATAAAGACCCTGGAGAAATTTTAATTCGTTCAGAATTAGATAGATTGTTAAAATCTTCTTTAAATTTTTCTACTTGGAAATTAATGAATGCAATTACATAAAAAGGTAGAAATTATGGCTATTAGAAAATTTGGAGCCCCTTCAACATCACACGTTAAAGGCATTATTGCTGAAGATGTTCAAGAAGTTTTAATTAAGGCAAGTGAAAAATTATCCCAAACAGAAAAAGATAAATTAAATGAAAAAGAACATGACAGCAATGAAGATGAAAGAAAAGAAGACAAATAACCCAGAAGAAAAGGCTTCTTTTATTCTTTCAGAATTACAAATTATTTTAAATGAGCAAACCTTATCTGATATTGAAAAAGTCAAAAAGGTTTGCTCTTTAATTGAAAATTACTCTAATTTAGAATTTGCTGAAATTGATGATACTGCTGAAAAAAATTGGTATCAAGAACAAATTTTAAATTTAGATGAACAAATATCTTTTTTGCAGGCAGAATTAGATGGTCTTATTAAACAAGGCTCAATGCTTAATGAAACATCTATTATAAAAATACAGAATGATGCTAGATTAAAGCAATTAGACCTAGATAAAAGAATTTTAGAAAATAAAAAACAAAGTTACTCCAACAAATTAAAAGGAATTTAATCGTGATTGTTGCTACAAAATCTATCGAAGATGTTTTAAAAGTTACCGCTGAAGAATTTTTCAAGAATGAAAAGATGGCAGTTGATGTATTTAATAGTAAATATGCATTGCAAAAAAAAGATGGAAGTTTAGAAACTCCAGGCGAATGTTTTTATAGAGTAGCAAAGTATATTGCATCTGCTGAAATTGATGATGGATTTACAAAAGAACAGGCAGATGATTTAGCTTCACAATGGTTCTGGGCAATGTGGAATAGAGACTTTATTCCAGGCGGAAGAATTATGTATGGTGCAGGTAATCCTGATAATGTTTCATTAGTGAATTGTACTACTGTGTCTTTAGGACCTAATGCAGAATTTCCAAATCAAGATGATGATAATATTGAAGGTATTTATCGTTCTGCTTATGAAATGGCCCGTGTGCTTTCTAAAGGTGAAGGTGTTGGTATTGATGTAACTGCTTTACGTCCTATAAATTCGCCTGTTAATAATGCTGCGAAAACAACTTCTGGTGCAGTTTCTTGGATGAGTTTATATGATTATACTACTGGAACTATTGCACAAAATGGTCGCCGTGGTGCATTATTAATTTCAATGAAAATTACTCATCCAGAAGTTTTTGAATTTATTAAAGTTAAATCTGATTTAAATAAAATTCAAAATGCTAATATTTCTCTTCAAATTAATGATGCATTTATGAAGGCATATAAGAATGATGAAGAGTGGGAATTTAAATGGTCTTCTCTTGATGGGAAAAAAGTTATAACTTCAACAGCCCCAGCAAGACAAATAATGAAGGCTATTGCAGAACATAGCGCAATGTTTGCAGAACCGGGTTTGCAATTTTCAGATACTGCGGCCAGGTATTCTAATTCTGATGCTGTGGGTTATCCTGTAATAAGTACGAATGCTTGCTCTGAACAATTTTTAACACATTTGGATTCATGTGTTCTTGGTCATGCTAATTGGGCTACATTACCATTAAACTTAGAAGAAGCAGAAGTTGAAGCAGAAAAACGAGGATACTATATTTCTTGGTTTTTAGATAATGTTGTGACTAAGCAATTAGTTGATAAACGTTCTCCACTTCCAGGTTCAGCAGAAAAATCAAGATTATTGCGTCGAATTGGTCAAGGTTTCACAGGGTTAGCAGATTATTTATCTAAGATAGGCATTTCATATGATAGTGATGCAGCAATACAAGTTGCATCTAGATTATCAAAAGCAATGACCAAAGGCGCTTATAGACGTTCTATGGATGCTGGTAAAGAACGTGGAAGTTACTTGGCTTTTAATAAAACAAAACTTTTAAATTCAAAATTTATTCAAAATATGATTGAAGATGGAGTTATTCCTGAAAATTTTGAACACATGAGAAATGTTTGTAATACTACGGTTGCACCTGTTGGTACAGGTAATCTTATGGTGCAAGGATGGGCCAATGGAACTGAACCAGGTATTGGTTTTGTTTATTGGCGTAGAACGCGCGTTTCCGGTGAATATGTATGGTACTTTGTTGTTAACGAATTTGTTTTTGAATTGCTTAAAGATTATCCAGAATTAGTTGATGAAATAAAGAACAAAGTTGCAGAAATTAATGCCACTCCAATTGGCCAAAAACGTTTTGATATGGAAGATTCGGTATTTAATTTAATTGACGGAAAAATTAATTTAAATATTCACAAATTCTCTCATTTAGTTGACCCTATAAAAAAAGCCGATTTGATGGGCGCTGTTCAAAGATATATTGATTCTGCTTTATCAGTTACTTATAACATGCCTTTTTCAACAACAGTTGAACAAATCGAACAATTATATGTACGTTGTTGGGAAAATGGATTAAAAGGTGTTGCAATTTATCGTGAAGACCCTCAAAATAGAGAGCCAATCTTTATGTTTCAACGTCCAGAATCATATAATTATCGTCAAGTTCCAATTTCTCCTGTCATAAAGTATATGTTATCAGAAGAAAGAGTTGTTGACAAACGTCCACCTGAATTAACAGGTAAAACACAAGTTGTAAATGCAGAAGGTCATAAATTTTATTTTACATATAATTTTAATGAAGTTGGAGATTTGTATGAAGTCTTTTGTACAACGAACAGTCGTGAGCCCAAGATTTCAACAGAAGCTGCTCAAAATGTATTGGTCAATCTTTTAGAAGAATGTAATGTTCCGAAAGATTTTATTAATGACCAATTAGAGAAATCAAGTCACCAAGGTTCTGCACAAAAAATCACTAGATTGGTTTCATTGGCTTTACGTCACTACATTAGTGTTCCTTTAATCGTACTTGCTCTTGATGAACTTGAAGTTCCTGTTTCTTCATATATTTATCATTTACGCAGAGGGCTTTCGCAATTTTTACCAAGACAGGTAGAAAAATGTGCTAGTTGTGGAGAAGATTCAATGATTATTGAGAGTGGATGTGAACATTGCGATAATTGCGGCGCTAGTAAGTGTTAAACAAAAAGGACCTAAAGCGTAAATGTTTTAGGTCCTTTACTACAATTACTAAGTACACAACAATATAAATCTAAGGATAAATTTTTAATGTTAGATGCCGATTCTGATTCTCTTTTTGATGTACCTGTGTCACACAATTCTTTATTTTCATCTGTTACTCCAACTCCAAATCCACCCAAAAGTAGTATTTCTAGTTTTAATGAAAATAATCCTAATAAAAGTCGTTTGGATAAATTTTTTAAAGGTTTAAGCAAAGAAGAAAAACAAGAATTAAAACGTAAAATTCAAGATGAAGCATATACATTTACTGATTCTTTGTATTCAATTATTGTTGATATAGCTCGCGGGCAAGGAAAACAAGTAATAGATTATCCTGAACGTTGGTTATTACCAGAAGACCAAAGTGATGTTGATGAAACATCAATGGCTTCATTAACTAAAAATCTTGTTATCGGGTATACAAAATATATCAATGTTGTTTACTATTTGTCATTTGATTATTTAGTTCACACGAAATATTCTATCGTTAAAAGTTTTTTAATGAGAGGTGATGAACATAGACCTCCATATAAATCTAAATTTGATATTTCTTTGGATGAACAAAAAGAAGTTGTTATTCAAGGTATTTTTCACATCATAAATAATGAAAACAAAAATAAACTTCAAGTTGAAGTTACTGATGAAGCTATTATTATTACTGGATTAAACACGGATAATGAAGCTGAAAAATTTCGTGAAACTTTTGAAGAAGAACTAAAAAATAATGATGTTTTTAAAAATAAAACTTTCACTTTTACAGATAAATTATTTCCAAAATTTATTAAACAAAGTGGTGTTGAAAGAGCGGATGTTGTTTTCCCAAAAGAAATTTGGAAAGAAATTGAAATTAATGTTATAAATGTATTTTTAAAAAATGAACAATATGTCGCCAAAAATATACCTACTAAACGCGGTATTATTTTGGAAGGACCTCCAGGTAATGGAAAATCGTTACTTGTAAAATATATAGAGAATGCTCTTGCTGATAAGGTAACTTTTATTTATGTTACTGATGCTTTAGTTGCAAATCCTAATTCTTTAAGTAAAATATTTGATATTGCTCGTCGGTATACTCCGTGTGTTCTTGTTTTAGAAGATGTAGATTCTATTGGTTCTTCTAGAGAATACGGAAATCCAAGTATTACTGCTGAACTTCTTTCACGATTAGATGGTTTGGAAGAATTAGTAGATTTTGTTACTATTGCTACTACAAATTTTCCTGAAAAAATTGATGATGCATTAAAAAATAGACCTAATCGTTTTGATAGAAGAATCAAAATTAAATTGCCAAGTCCAGAAAGATGTGCCGAACTTTTAAAAATTTCCCTAAATCATAGAGGCGTTTTAAATATAAAAAATGAAGAAGTAAATCAAATTAGTGAAAAATTAAATGGGTTTTCAGGGGCACAAATTAAAGAAGTTATTATTACTGCACAGATGATTGCTCTTTATGAAAATAGAGAAGTTGAATACAAAGATTTAATTCAATCTGTTGAATTTTTAAAAGAAAACTATTATGATGACAAAAATATCGGAGTTGGAGATACTTCTAAGAAAAAAGTAGGATTTAGAGGATGAATTTAAAATTTAAAAATCGAATTGCTTTAATTGGTAGAATGGGTAGTGGAAAATCAGAAATTGCAAAACACTTTGTCAATAGTTTAAATTTTAAGCGTGTTGCTTTAGGTGATGCTTTAAAAGAAGAAATTGTTAATTATGGTTTAATACCTGGAAGTATTATTGAAAAAAGTAGAGATAGAAAAACACTTCAAGATTGGGGACAACATCGCAGAGGTGAAAAAGAACGTTTTGTTTTTAAATCCAAACTTTTTCATAATAAAAATAAAGTTTCTGATGGTGTAACCAATTATATAAATTATCAAGGGAAAAAATTAAGTCTTGTAACATACAATGTTGATTCATATAATATGATTTCCAAAAGTTTTGGTGAATGTTACCTAGATTATTGGATTGATTTATTGATGCCAAATGTCAAAAAATTAATTGCTCAAGGTAATTATGTAATTAATGATGATATTCGTCGTCAAAATGAACTTGATGCTTTTAAATATATGGGATTTACTACTGTAAAAATATCTGTTGAAAACGATATAAGATATAAACGATTAAAAATTAGAGATAATCAATCTGATTTTGATGAGTCTATTATGAATGATATTTCAGAAAATGAAATAGATTCATTAATTGCTGATTTCGATATTAGTAATAATGGTACAATTGAAGAAACTTTGAGTACACTATATCAATATATAATGTAACATTTAATTAAATATTCCCTATAATATTAAAGAAGAAATTTTAATTTTCTTCTTTTTTCTATTCTTTATATCGAAAGAAGTAATTTATTATAGTGAGAACATTTGACGACGTAAGTCCAGAAAAACATAAAGAAATATCTATAAAAGTTTTAAAATATTGGTTAAAAAACATTTATAAGATGGATGGTTTATCAACTCCGTCTAATGGTGTTATCAAGCAAGAAGATATTTTATTGCAATCTCAACAACTAGGTAATGTTTTTTGTTTAAAATTAGATATTACTGCTGCAATTGATACGTTACCACTTCGCTTAAAAAAAATTGTTTATCTTCATTATATAATTGGTTTCCCGGTTAGTAAAATTTGTTTAATGTTAGGGTTTAAATTTCGTGTTGACCTTTATAGAAGACTTGACGAATGCTTTGAAATAATGTATGATTTTTTAGGACCTAATTGGTTACGTTCTTAATAAGAATCAATATGGAAAATCTTTTAAAATCAGCAAAAAATATAGGATGTATTGGGACTAAGGATGATTTAGACGAGATTAGAATTAAAACTTGTCTTTTGATTGGTTATTGGATAGCAAAACAAAATAAGTTTGTTCATAGTGGAAACGCTAAAGGTTGTGATAATTTGTATGCAACTGGAGCAAATAATGTTAATCCATCTTTGGTTCACTTATATTTAAGTGATAATAAGCATAATTCTAAATTCATAGTAGATGGAAATATTTTACATTATCAAGAAGATTTTCCTGATTGGTCTGGAATTGCTGAAATGTATCATCCGCGATACAATTTCTTGCCGAAATATGCACAAAAACTGTTTAATCGTAATGCTGGAATTGTTCTTGCTTCGGATTTAGTTATCGCTATGCCAAGTAGATTAAAGTCTTGGGGTGGTGGAACAGGACATGGAATGAAGATAGCCAAAGGTCTTGGTATCCCAGTTATTAATTTGAGCCGAGAAGAAGAAAGAGAAGAAATTATTAAATTTATATTAAATGATAGCGACGTTTTTTCGTTGTAAACAAGATGGTGATTTATGGAAATTATAGAAACTACTACTTCCGAAAGCGCAAACCCACTTATAATAGATGAATTAGACTCAAAGACTCAGGAAATGGTTGAAGAAATTATTGCAAAGGAACCTCAACAACCCTTGCATGTTGTTTCAGAGATTCCAATAACTATGGATAATTTTGATTTATTAAAGAAAAAATATCGTCCATTAATGTGGAGATATATTCGTTTGGTGCATAATATGCATAATAAATCTGTTGAATTTGATGATTTAGAACAAGAAGCAGATTGGGCATTATGGAATTCAATTAAAAATTTTGATGATACTAGAAATGTATTTTTTCCTGTTTATTTAGGTAAAGCTGTGCTAAATCGCTTATTATGTTATTGTCGAAATTACTTACCTCATTTCTATAAAAAAGACCCCGAAAAAGAAGGTAAGTTTAAGCGTGTTAAAGTTAATGTTGATACTTTAGACGACCCAAATACTTATAATTTTTAATTAAATGCAAAAACAAGATATAGACAAAATTTTATCTACGGTATATGAATTGTACGATTTGCGTCTTCAAATGGCTAATCTTATTCAGGATTTACAAGAAAATTTAGGTAAAATAGAAAATTCTGAAAATCAATTGGTTAATATGTCATATATATTAAGAGATTTTTGGGAAACTTTGTCTAACATAGATTTAAATGAATCTTTTTCTTTTATTAATGATATAGAACAAAATGCAAATGAACTATCATATAAAGTGAGGAAGGCAGAAGAAGAGATTAGAACGGCTGTAAATCCTATATTAAAAAATACGCCAGTATATTTTGATGCACTTCATCCACCAAACGAATTAGATTATTTTAGTAAGGAATAAAAATTTATGTCAGTAAATACACCAACTGCTCCTACAAGTGGAGCAACTACTCCAACGAATACAACTTCGGACCAAATCAAAGCAGTTCTTGTTCATGTTGGAATTTTAGCTGCATTAGGCGCAGGAGTCGCATTAATTCCAGCATTAATTGCTTGGTTAACAAATGCAAACTTTTCTACCTTATTGCCTCCAGCATTAGCTGTATATGGCTCTATGATTGTACCACTTGTTGTTTCTGCTTTACAAAAAGTTCAAGCACAATTGCAAGCACAACTTGCACAAGAACAAGCCGCAGTTGCAAATGCTCAAGTTTCGGCACTTCAAGCCAAATTGTTAACTTTAACGCCTAAGTCTAAAAAAACTTCATAAAATGGACTTAGTGAGAAAAACCGTTGAGCTTTCTGAATTACCGTTTCAATTTGAAGGTGCTTCAGTAAGAATAAAGTATAAAGGTCCAAATATAAATAAAGACAATATAGTGATTCCAACATCGGACAATTATATTGTCGAAGTTTATGACCCAAAAGATAATGAATGGAAAGTTTGGCATATGGTTCAATCAATTAAGATTGAAATAGATGTAAATACAAAAATTCCAAAATTAGAAATATCTTGGATTGATAAAACAAACGGTATTTTTTAAAATAAAGGAACCTAAAAACAGGTTCCTTTATTGTTTATGAGTCAACCAATAGGCGCTTTTTATGTTGGGTCTTGGTCAAGAGCCCATAGGTCACTTATTAAGGAAGCATCAGCTTTAATGAGATGAGCCATATTACGAATCCATGCCGCAGATGAATGAACGGAAGCAATTGCTGTTGTTGCATCATTTAATAAATGATTTTGACTTGGGTCTAAACATGCAATGTCCCAGCGACAAGAAGAATCTCCTGAAAAGATTCCATATCCTCTTTGAGGAACGGTATCTTCTCCATCGTCATTTGTTTGAAGTGCGCGTTCACCGTGAGTTGAAACAATATAAATAGGTCCATTTATTAAAACAGATGGTTCTACAGAAACATTAAATGAACCGTTTGCTTCAATATTTTTTATTTTACAAACTCTTGCTACAATTCCGGCATGAATCCATGCATGTGCAAAAGTATAAGGATTTGGACCCCAAGAACCTGTAGTAGTTACATCTGAACCATCCATCGTAAGAGCAGCGATTTCAACGTTTGCGCTTCCATCACGGGGGTCAGAATTAAGGTGCCATGTTCCGTATGTCGTAACATCAGTTAAGTTGTTGTTTTTATAAATTGTGAATGCGTTTTTAAGAGTTTTCCAATCAATTTTTGAGGGGTCGGTTACAGTTCCAAGAGAGGCGATATATTCACTTGAAAGATTGCCTGTTAAAGCAAATTCAATATGATAATCTCTCTGTCTTGTTGGTGGAGTAACGCTCCAATGACATGTTAAAATCATTTTAAAAATCCTAATTTAATTTTTGAATAGTAATAGTAGTTCCGCCTTCAGTAATAGAAACGTCTCCAAGACCATAGGCAGATAAATTAGCTGTTGTAGTCATTGTTGGAATTTGAACAACGATTGGTTTATTATCTTCAAAATTAGAAATATCTTTTAAAATAGCACCAATCATGCGAAGGTCTGTAAGTGGATTGCTCATAATTATACCCTTTATGTATCAATTCTGGTTATATAATAAGAATATGCAATTGATACAAAATGAGAGTCAAATATGTTAAGACAATTAGAAGATTTAGATGAATTTTTTAAACTAAAATCTGCCGATGCTGATATTTATGCCGAACATGTTGCTGCCGAACTATTTCGGTTTCAAACTGCTGTAAGAGCAGGAATAGAAACTGTTTTAGAAACTGCTAAACCGCACCATAATGGTATGAGTCGGGCTGTTAAAATTTTAGCTTTATGTTCGAGTATGGAAATTATACAGGCTCTTAGAAGATATTTTGCTAAAAAATCTTCTGAGGAAAGAGATACAAATATCAAAATTTTGATTCGTTCAATTTTGGAGAATCATTCTATTGATATTTACTCAAAAATTGATATACTTCAAAATTATATTGGCAATCCAAGATTTGAACAATCTATAGATATTAAACATGAAATAATTGATGCTTTATGTATCCTTAAATATCAATTAGATGATATAATTGAAGAAATTAAGCAATTATTGTTTAAATATTACTCAGATAAAGATGTTCGCGAGATATCTAAAAAAACTGTTGCAAAATTATTTTCATCTGATTAAATGTTGACAATATTTAACTTTTATGGTATTATAATAATTTGTTCGTCTTCTTAAAGGATTTTATGTTAAATTGGAAGCTTTTGGAACTCATGTGATTCTTGAATTATCACAATGCGTAAATATACATTCATTTGATTCTAACGAAACGCTTGAAGTGATGATGTTGGAATCTGTGCAAAAAGGAAATTTAAGTCCTTTGCTAATAAAGACTCATAAATTTGACCCTCAAGGCATTAGCTCTGTAGCTATTTTGCAAGAAAGTCATTTAAGTTGTCATTTATTTCCTGAGATAGGATATGCTTCAATGGATGTTTATACCTGTGGAGAACAAAATAGAGTGGGTGCATATCTTGCTGCATCTAATTTTGCTTTTTGTATAGGTGCAAAAGAAATAACTATTTTAGGCTTAAAAAGAGGTATTCCCTTTACTAAAGGTTATACCTATAGAATAGATACAGAATCATATAATTTATTTTATGATGATTTCTTAGGGAAAATATAAATGGATTTTTTAGTTGGCGATATATTAGTTTTAAAACAAGATGCTCTTGACCTTGAAGATAAAACTGGCAAAACAATTTTATATCCCGCAGGTTCCGAAGCTGAAATTATACAAATAAAAAATGAAAATGAATATCATCTGCAATTTCCAGATGCCAAAATATGGCCTCATGACTTGGCAACTTTATTGATTTTCTTTAATCGTAAAAAAGATGGTAAAAATGTTTATACTCGCCAGGTTTCAGAGTATGGTACGCCACCAAAAGAGCTTGCTTTTTATATACCTAGAGAAGTTGATTGGCGTAAAAACTATAGGTATACTGTCAGAATTGAAGCAGAAGATTGTGGCTTTAAAAAATTGATTTGTCCTAGTTGTTTCAATGACCTGGGAGAAAATGGCGAACCAGATAATGAAGGTTTGCAAAAATGTCAAAAATGTGGTACAATGGTTCTCCCGATAGACCCATTAACATTCAAGTATCCACATGATGACGGAAATGAACACACAACTTAAGAGTAATTCTCAAAAATTCTTAGAAGCAGCAAATTGGGCTCTTGTAAAAGAACGCTTTGGCGAAGATACAGGAGTTAATATTCGTCGCGCTTCTATAGATAATGTGCAAAATATTACGCTTTTCAATGGTTCAAAAGGTTTACTTTTTGATGGATATTCGTTTCCTGAACAAGAACATCTTAAAGGCTTGATTGTTCACGAAGTATTAGGAAGCGCACATTCGGTTATAGCGGCATGTTTTCCTAAATTCTATAACTATGGCGAACCTGCTGAAAAACAAAAGCATCTTGAATACTTAAATGACGATTCTATGAGTGTGTTATTTGCTAAGAAAGAGGATGGAGTAAATATTCGTCCTTATTTCAATGCTGCAACAAATAGAGTTGAATTTGCTACGCGCGGAACCTTGCTTGTTGTTTCTGATATTGAAGAAACGTCTAATCTTGATTATGGCGCAATGGCTCGTTCAATTGCAGAAGAAAAATATCCAATTCTTTTGGATGAGGAATTTGTAAAGAAATACTCTTGTATTTTTGAAATGATTCATCCTGATTCCAAAATTCTTACGGATTATGGACAAAGAAAAGACCTTATTCTTCTGTCAGTATTTGATTTAGAAAATAACTGCTATGAATTTTCGCGTGAATGGGTAGCATCTTGGGCAAATATAATTGGGTTAAATTATGTTGAATATTGGTTTGACCAATATGCGCCTGTTTCTGAATTTTCTTCTTTAGTTGAAAAACTACTTAAAAAATGGAACGAAACGGATGTAGAAGGTTCTGTTGTTATATTTGTAAACTCTGAAGCAGAACCTGTATATCGTCTTAAAGTTAAAAATGCTTATTATTTACAAATGCTTCGACTTGCAAAATTTTGCACTTTGAAGAATTTAGTCTCAATCATGGAAGAAAATAACTTTTCAAATTGGGAACAACTTCGTGCATATTTGTACGAAAGCCCTTCAATGAATGAAGAATTAGAAATGGCATATAAGGCTCATTTTGATGTATATGAAAATTGGTTAGCAAATCTTGAAATCGAAAAACAAAATGTTTTAAAAGAATATCAAGAATTACCTTCTTTCGAATTACAAAAAGATTTTGCTTTATACATCTTAAAAGATGGCGCTTATCCATACAATCCGCTATTCTTTGCTATTCGCAAATGGTTAGCAGAAGCCAAAAATCCTAATTTAGAACAATTCTTTGAAGAAAATGTTAAAGCAACAGTAATGTTGAAGAAAATCTATCCACTATCGGAAGTAGAGGAATAACATGGGTTTATTTGATTATGTAATTTGTGATTATCCTTTACCTGATTCATATAAAGGGAGTATTAAGTTTACAACTAAAGACTTAAATTCTTTTATGAATACTTTTACTATTACTGAATCAGGTCAACTTTTAGAACACAAATTTCATTTTGAAGAAGTTCCTGAAGAAGAACGTCCTAAATTTAATACACCCGAATGGAATTCTGATAACGAAACAATTAAAACTTGGACACGCTTAATGGGTTCAAAGATTCAAGTATTTGATGGCTTGGAACCCTACCTTTACACAGGTGCTGTTTGTTTTTACGGTTCAAATTTAGATAGTTGTAATTCGGATGGATATTATACTACAGAAAATGATGAACCTTATGAATACAAAGAATACATTGCTTTGTTTAAAAATGGTATGTTAATTAACATTATTGAAAATAATGAAAAAGACAATGAATTTTTTACTCCAGAATGTTTTTTAACACAAAAACAGTATAAAGAAAAATATAATGAATGACTCGCTTGGCGACCGAATGAAAACATATTATGAAGATGTGACGCGGCATTACTTGCCTCGGCGAACTCATACAATTATTCGGTTAGATGGAAAATCTTTTCATACGTATACAAAAAAATTAGCAAGACCATTTGATGCTGGTTTGATTGAAGATATGCAAAAAACCACAATTCGACTTTGTGAGAATATTCAGGGCGTTGTTCTTGGTTATACGCAATCTGATGAAATATCTCTTGTTTTATGTGATTATAAAGAAAAAGAAACTGAATCCTTTTTTAAAGGTAATATTCAAAAAATTTGTTCAGTATCTGCAAGTATGGCTACTGCATTCTTCAATGCTTTTAGACAAGCCCGTAATTTTGAAGGTGGTCCAGCATTTTTTGATGCTAGAGTATTTACTATTCCAGAAAAGGTAGAAGTTCTTAATTATCTTATTTGGAGACAAAAAGATGCAACAAGAAATTCTATTCAAATGGCCGCACAATCTGTTTATTCTCATAAAGAACTTAATAAAAAGAAGTGGTCTGATTTAAATGAAATGCTTTTTCAGAAAGGTATTAATTTTAATGATTATTCTTCTTCTGAAAAACGTGGTTCTTTAATTGTGAAAGAATATTTTGAAGGGGAAGCCTATGATAAGCGTAAGCAAGAAAATGTTATAGTTACTCGGTCGCGTTGGATTGTAGAACCTGAAACACCTCTTTTTACTGCTGAAGAAAATAGAGATTTATTTGAAAGGTATTTATATAAATAAATTTAGTTATTTTCTGACTTCTTTTCATGTCGAATCGCGTACTCTATTGACATGAAGAAATTTCTCGGAAATTTTCCCTACAAAAAAGCCAACCATTTGTAATAATAATGGGTGGCTTTTTGTTTGAAAAACACTATTTATGATGGAGAGCAATGTATATGCCAAAAAAACAATCTTCTCAAACACCTAGAAGAATTCCAACCATAAGAACGGTACAATTTGAAGCCCAAACAATAAATCAAGAGAAGTTTGTAAAAAATATAGAAAGAAATGTTGTTTCATTCGGAATAGGTATACCAGGTTCAGGAAAAACGTATTTAGCATTAGCAACTGCTCTTAAAGCATTAGTTGAACAAAAATGTGAACGAGTTGTAATAACTAGACCAATGGTTGAAGCAGGTCCTTCTATCGGATTCCAACCTGGAAATGAAGAAGAAAAACTTGGAGTATATTTAAAACATATTTATGATATGATATATAAATTACTACCAAAAGTTTTGGCAGATGATTTGCTTGATTCAGGAAAAATATCAATTGGTGCTATTACATTTATGAGAGGAATGAATTTTGAAAACTCATATGTAATAATAGATGAAGCCGAAAACTTAGACAAAAAATCATTTTATTTGTTATTAACAAGAATTTGTGAAGGGTCTAAAATGATTTTTTGTGGTGATACTGGCCAGGTTGATTTAAAAAATCCTAGTGAAAGCGGATTAAATGATGCAGTTTTAAAATTTCAAGGTAAAGAAAATTTTAGTGTAACTGAATTTACTATTGAAGATTGTCGCAGAAGTAAAGTTGTTATGGAAGTTATTAAAGCATATTTCCCTAACTCAACCAAGACAAAGTAAAACAAATTGCGTACTTAATTATGCAAACTTATTTTATGAGGCTTTTTTAGTATGTTGTTTTTTGCAAATAAAATTAAAAAAATTGCATCAACCCCTTTATGGGCAAATGTTGTAAATTTAGATGACGGCTCTGGTCCTGTACAAGGGTTTTGGGTTGATTCAAGTTTGGGTATGCCATTCTTTTTAAGAAAATCCGACCATGTGATTTGGTTGCCTAAAACTTTACGTGGCAAAAAAATTGATTCTTTAACACCAGAAGAATTACAAAATGTTCCGAAAGAAGATTCTGGAAAAGTTCATTATAAAAATTGGAAAGCAAATTCAGATAAAAGAAATATTGCCGCAAAATTATTTAATGGATATGCTTTTACGGACGCTGGAATTCAATTAGTTCAAGGATTAAAAAAATTAGCAGATAAATATGAATTAGATGATGTTACAAATGTTCGTCTTGAACGTCGTCTTTCCATCAATCCTGGTCTTTTTGATAGACTTTTACAATGTAATAATCTTCAAGATGTTCAACGTCTTGGGCGTCTTATAGTAAGAAAATTTGTTTTCATTATTAAAAATATGAGTTTAACTGAACCTAAAATTGCCAAAAGATTAGATGCTGATTTTATGTATCAATACAAAAAAATTGAACCTCTTTTTGATATTGACCCGCTATCTATAGATGTAGAACTTCCTGAAACATTTGAAGAAAATGAAATTCCAGACCCACGTTTAGACCATGTTAAAGTTTTAATGCAAAATTGTGAAGCAGAAATAGAACCAATGATGGATAATGACCTTCAGCTTTCTGCACCTCTCACTTGGCTAAAAGATGCTTCTAAAGTGCTTAAAAAAGCTCAAGATATTCAATCTGAAAATATAATGGAAGAAGTAAAATTTTATCTTATTTCAATGATTTTTTCTCTTCAAAAATTAGCAAAGGTTGCTCCTGCTGACCATCCTCTTGTAGGTAAAGTCGAGCAAATTTTGAATGCTAAAAGTCTAAGTGCCATTTTAATGGCACTTGCAAAGACTGACCCGCAAATGTAATATAGAGTCATGGAAGAAATAATTCGGGGTCGTTCTAATGAAGTTATTGGACGCCTCATCAAATCAAATGGCGAAACTAGTGTGTACGGTGACCGAGGTCAATATCTTGGTTATGCTAACCAAAATGGAACTTTCGATGCTTCTGGGCGTCTTGTAAGCAATTCGGAATCTCCTACCCTACTTCTTCGGTAATAGTCGATAAAATTGTTGACAAATCTATTTTAATAGACTATACTTTCAATAGGACCCGTTGTAGGGACACCCGCCTGGGTATGACAGTCACTTGTCGTTTTGCCGGGCTGACCAAGAAATAGTGAACATTTTGCGGTCGTATTAAATAACCCCAGCGTGACTTATGTTCGCTGGGTTTTTAATTTGTTGGAAAACACTCTCAAAAATTTTTTTGAACGAATGTTGACAAAACTAAAAAAATGGCATATACTATAAATGCGAGCGGGCGGTTTAGTATCGCGTGAGTCTCATAAGCTCATCAAACTGGCGCAAATCCACGGCTACGCAACCAATTTTTTAAATATTGAGGGAAGGAGATAATCAAAATGTTGAACATTGCTTGTATTAATGAATGCATCAATTATCAAGGTACGAACGATAATCAGTTCGATACCCAATTTTTTCCGATTATCTCAGACTTCAATTCCGCAAGGGCTGTACCGGCTTAATAAAACCGAAAAAGCCTAAAAAGAGTCAAGGACTGAGATAGTAAAAATCTCGGTCCTTTTTGTTTAATAGAACTTTGAAAACTGAATAAGATTTATTTTTGGCTCTATAGTGTAGTGGTCTGCATAAAAGCTTGTCACGCTTTAGGTCGGGGGTCGGAACCCCGTAGAGTCGCCATCCCCTTGTCGCTTAATGGTCTAAAGCAACTTACTGATAATGAGTAGATGAAAGTTCGATTCTTTCCGAGGGGACCAAAATACATATAATTTGGAATATGGCAACATAGCCAAGGGGATAAAGGCGAAGGTCTGCAAAACCTTCATGCGTTGGTTCGAATCCAACTGTTGCCTCCAATTTAATTTATGGAAGTATCGCATAGCGGCGATTGCATCTGACTGTAAATCAGACGCGCGAAAGCGCCTCGGAGGTTCGAGTCCTTCTACTTCCACCATTTTAATAATATTTTGAGTTGCGCTAGAATAAAGTTACTTCGTCTGTAAAACGAGGAATCCGGGTTCGAGTCCCGGTCGGAATCTAACGATTTCGGTACTTTAATCGGTAAAATCCTAAACACTTTGTTCGCTACCTTCGCTCAAAATATTTTAAAAACTTGTTGCCCATAGTATGCCGAACTAGTATAATGGCTATTACATCTGTTTCGTAATCAGAGAATCTCAGTTCAATTCTGGGGTTCGGCCCCAAAAAAATTTATTCCTCTATAGCACAATTGGTAGTTGCATCTGACTGTTAATCAGAGGGTTCCTGGTTCGACCCCAGGTAGAGGAGCCAATTATTCCTTCTTCGTTCAATGGTAGGACGTCTGGTTGTTACCCAGATAATCGCGGTTCAAGTCCGTGAGAAGGAGCCAATTTATTCAGTTCGAAAATTATTATAAATTCAAACTAACTTACATACTATACATTTCAGAGGTACAAAATAATGAAATGTAGAGTATGTAAAATAGAAAAAGAAATTGAATTATTCCCTTGGGCTAAAGTAGGTGCTAGACGTAGTTCTCGTTGTAAAGATTGTCAAAAAATTTTAAGTAAAAAACACTATCAAAATAATAAAAAATATTATCAAGATAAAGAAAAAATTCGCCGCGAAAAATATTATAGTGAAACCAATAAATTACTTTATGATTATTTAATTGAGCATCCATGTGTAAAATGTGGCGAATCTGAACCATTATTTTTGGATTTTGACCATTGTACTGGAACAAATGATAAAATAGCAAATATTTCAGTTTTAGTTTCAATTAAAGTAAATTTTGATAAAATTCTTAAAGAAATAGAAAAATGTCAAGTATTATGTTTAAAATGCCACAGAATAAAAACTGCCAAAGAAGGTAATTGGTATAAATATCAAAGATATATAGAAAAACAAAATTTAAAAAATTAAAATCTTGCAGTTTGGGTATACTGCGTTCGTCGTCGTGGAGAAAGACTTTCTGATTAAGGATGTTTCCAAGGACAGTAAAACAAAAATACTCGTTATGGCCCAGTCGTCTAGTGGCTAGGATTGCTGATTTTCACTCAGTAGAAGGCGGGTCGGAACCGCTCTGGGCTACCAAATTTTAGATTAAGAAAAGAGAAGAGAATGCAAAAAATTCAAATTGTTTATACAGATAATCCAAGTGAAATAGAAGCAGTTTTTATTGATGGTAAGATAGTTGCTGCTTGGTATTTAAGTGATGCAAGTTGGCGTGGTGAATATTTTAATGGATTCATGGGAAAACTTGGTATTGAAGTAGATGATTATAGTCGAGCAACTTCGGAACAAATTGAATCTATTAAAGATTGGTTTAATTTAGATGAAGATGAATTACTTTATGCCTTATGATGTAATGGTAGCATAAGATGCTCTGAACATCTTTGTAATCGTTCGAGTCGATTTAAGGCAGCGATTTAATCCCTTGTCGTCTAATTGGTAGGACGCGAGATTTTGGTTCTCGCTATCGTGGTTCGAGTCCATGCGAGGGAACCAGTTTTATTGGAGAATGGCCAAGTTGGTAAGGCACCTCGCTTTGAACGAGGAAATGCGAAGGTTCGATGCCTTCTTCTCCAGCCAAATTTTTTAAATATCAAACATCGACCGGGTTTAGCTGAGACGGTTCAAGCGTGTCCCTGAAGAGGACGAGACGGGGATTCGAGCGCCCCAACCCGGACCAATCATTGGAGTGGTAGCATAGAGGTAATGTACCGTTTTATCGCGAGCGGGATGAAGGTTCGAGTCCTTCCCCTCCAGTTCTTTTTTAAAAAGAAATCATGATTAATAAACAATTAGTAAAAGAAGTTGCTGCTCGAATTAAAAATCCATCACCACGTACAGCAAAGCGTGAATCTTTTGCTATTGCTTCTATGGTAGCAGAATCTTTAAAATTATCAGGAATAATGACAACTCTAGAAGATGTTTTAAAATCTTATTATGGAGATAAATAATTTATGATGAGATTCAAACCTGGTGATAAAGTAACAGCAGTTTTTTCTGCTGATAAGACAGCCCACATAATGAAATATCCAAATGGTTTGCCCGGATATGACCATTGTTGTGACAAATGCCGTGGCGTTGCTCGCATGGTTTGTTTGGCGTTTATGCATTATGATTTTGGAATTAAAGAGGGAACGCTTTTACCTACTTGTGAGTTTTGTGCAAAAGGTTTAATTGATGAAGGTAATTTATCTCCTGCTCTTGGAAAATATTTAAAAGAGATACAGGTATGAAATACAAAGTTGTTTATGAATATTATGCCGGAATGGGTGATTATGGTATTGATGAACGATTTATAGAATCAAGAGAAGAATTAATTAAAATTTTAAATAATGTTTTTAGGGACGATATAATGATTAATGCTATCAAAATTTATCGTTTAAATCCAAATAGCGAATATTTAGGAGAAATAGATTATCATGACAAAATTTGAAGCCTTGCCTCAATCTCAAGAAAAATATAACCGTAATACAACAACTGACAAAGTTCCTAATGCTACTCAGGCTTCTTTTCGTCGTGCTGAAATGTTAATATGTAAACATTGCAAGAAAAACTGGAATGAGCATTTAGGTTATTTTGTTGGCAAAGCAGTTCCTGGAATGTGTTTAACTGAAGAAAATTTTAAAGAAACAGGAACAAAAATCTCTTAGTATAAGATAATAATAGAAATTATATTGTCTTTGATTTGCAGGTGTCGTATAATGGATAATTACAGGGCATTGCCAATGCTCAAATAGGAGTTCGATTCTCCTTACCTGCTCCAATATATAAAAAAAGGCAATATGTTTTCGCGTAAAATTTTTAAACCAGTTGAAATTCCAAAGTTTGATTTAAGACCAATTAAATTACAAAGATTAGCATTTATAAAAAATTCTTGCTTTCACTCTGATTATTTATGTGTAGAACCCAATGTTGTTGAAGAAATAAAATTCTTTAAAGACAAATTTTATCCAGTTCAATTCTTTGAAAAAGTAACTCAATTTACTCTATACAGAAGTTTAGACTATTTAGATAATAATACTACTATTGGATTTTATAAATATTCTAATATATTTAATATTAATACTAATTTAATAGATTGGATAGGACAAGAATTTGATACCGAGGAATTTCTTAATTATCATGAAGTTATAAAGGTTACGCGCAAATGACAGATTCAACTGTAGATGCAATAAAAAATATGAATCAATTTAAAGATAAACATAGACGTATGCAACTTATGGCTGATATTTTTGATGCTTCAAAAGATTTTGAAGAAGATGAAGAAAATAATATAGAAGTAAAAAAAGAAGTTAAAAATAATGCAAATAAATGAAACATCTGTTTACGAACTTCGTTTAAAATATCCTCTTAATGGCGCTTCTTCTCAGGAAGAAGTTCATAAACGCCTTAAGGATATTTCTGCTTTATTAAAAGAGCATGGGTTTACTTCTGTTGAAATAACTGCTGCGGGTCTTGAAGTTGCTAGTGGAGATTTAGACATTAGAACTTTTAAAACTCCTTTGAAATACTAATGTTAGAGCGTAATCAAGATATATTAACTCAAATTAATGAACCTCATGTAGCAACCTGTGTGACAACGAATGCAGTAGTCAAACAGGATGGTAAAGCGGTAATGGGTGCAGGGGTTGCAAAAGTTATTAGAGACATGTATAGTGGTTCCGACACAATTTTAGGTGCGCTTATTAAAACTTATGGGCATAAAGTTCAACAGTTTTGGATAACACCTGCATTAGTATCTTTTCCTACTAAAGACCATTTCAAAAATAAATCAAATATTTCTTTAATTCAACGTTCTGCAAAAGAACTTTACGAATGGGCAAATCTTAATACACAATATTTGACCATAATATTGCCAAGACCTGGTTGCAATAATGGGGGTTTAAATTGGGAAGATATAAAACCAACACTAGAATCAATCTTAGTAGATAATAGATTTGTTGTAATAGATAAAGGATGAAAGAATGAGAATTGTTATTAATACGTGTTATGGCGGATTTAGTCTTTCCAAAGAAGCATATAAATATTTAAACAAAGAATGGGATGGATATGGATACGATTTTAATTTGTCAAGACATGACCCAAAACTTGTTGAATGTGTTGAAAAACTTGGTGCATCAGCAAATGGTACGTATGCAGAATTGAAAGTCATAGAAATTCCTGATGATGTTGATTACATAATCGAAGAATACGATGGAATAGAACATGTTGCAGAACGTCATAGAGTCTGGAATTAAAATGAATAACGAATATTATTGGGTCATATCCTGTTCTGAAGATGGCGATGTAAGAATAGAACCATATAGTAAACCTATACTTTTAAGAGGGTTAAAAGAAAAATGGTGGGGTCAACCTTTGGAAAATATACCATACGGAGGAATTGACCCCCAAGATTGGGGTAATAGAATACTAATAATTAAAGGTTCTCAAGTAGTTCCTTTTGAAAAAGAAATTGTTACGGAGTACGATATTATTTAAAATGGGTAAAGTTGAATTTATTTATGATAATTATAGTGGAGAACTTCGTTTAGTTGTTATTAATGGTCGCATGTTTAGAATTTTTGATGATACAATAACTTCTTTTAAAGATATTTTTGAACATCTTCGTTATGATGTTACGGTTAAAGGAATTGAACCCGAAGAATTTGAAGAATTAATGTGAGCAATTCAACTTGCGAAATGATTGCTTATGGCACTCCTTGTCGCAAAAACAACAATTTGACAAAATGTGAAACTTGCGGTAAAGTATTTTGTGGTAAGTATCATGAACGAAGTCATAATTGTCCAAAAGGCACCATTGATTCCAAAGAAGAATATAATCAATGGTTAAAAGATACAAATTCAGAACCTTGGAGAATAGATACAGAAGCATCAAGATATAAACATCCAGGAGTATAAGAATGACTAAAGAATTTGACCCTATAACACTTCGAAATTTAGTTTGGGAAGAACTAGATGAAAATGAAGATTATAAAGTGATTGTAGATGAAATAATATCAACTACAAGATGGGCGGTAGTTCACAAGCTTATTTTTAAGCACGACGGTAAATTTTGGCAAACTACATATAATGTGCCTGCAACCGAAATGCAAGAAGAAATGCCTTTTGAATATCAAGAAGTAGTAAATTGTCGTCAAGTTGTTCCTAAAGAAGTAACCACAATAAAATACGTGCCTGCTAATGATGAATAGTATAACTTTAAATTATACAATTTCGGGTTCTGCCGCAAAGTGTGCCGCTGCTGCATCGCTTCTTATTAAAAAATTTGAAGAAGTCATTTTCTTAAATGAAAGTGGTCAATTTGAAAATGCTACAAAAATTTCATTGTTTAATTTTCAGAATCAGTATCCAAATGCTTACAAAGGTATAATTGAATTTAAATCAAAGGAAAATATCCATAGAATCTCTCAATTATTAGGCGGAACATGGAAGAAACCTGTTGACCACAATATCTATTTAATTTCAGAAAAAGGTTTTCAAGAAATAGGAATTGATTGGGCTTGTCTGGAATACAGCGGAGAATGGCCTAAAATAAAATAAATCTAAACAGATTTATATACAAACAATCTTTACTACAATATAAATGCCTATAGGATTCACTAATTAATTCTAAATATTTTATGAGGACATATGGACGAATACGGCGAAGACGAAGATTTATTTGATAATTTATATGATGATGATTTCGTTGATAATGAAGACGAAGAAGACATTTATATAGAAGACGAAGAAGAATTTTAAAATTTGCACGGGCGTTGGTGACAAGGGACAGGGAAACGACCAACGAAGAATGATGACGGGCGTGGGGTTGTCATTCAAAATAATAATGCTGGGGTGGCTCAGAGGCGACAGCGCCAGTTTTGTAAACTGGTATACAAACAACGTGGGTTCGAGTCCCACCCCCAGCCCCAATTATGTTATATAATGAGTATTAAGCAGATACAATATTCTAGTAGTCTAGATGGGACCCGAGCTTGTCATCCCACGGACGTTAAAGTGGTGCGGCGATAGATGTGGTTCAAGCATATGAACGACACATATTATTAACTGAAATAAATGCCAAATAAACAGCCTTTTGAAAGGTGTTAAATTAAGGTAATTATTGTCTTAGAAAGAAAATTAAATATGTCAAAAACAATAAAACGAACAGTCACAACCATCGTTGAAGAAGAAGTTGTGCCTACTAATGAAGGTCTTTATACCGAAGTATTAGTAGATATGTCAGGTTCTATGTCAAATGTTTGGGACTCTACAATTGCCGGTATCAATGAATTAAAAAACGGCCCATCTGGTTCCAATGATACAATGTCATTGACGTTTTTTGATAACGTTGTTGAACGTCCATATATCAACAAATCTGTTAAATCAATTCCAGATGTAACTCGCGAATTATATCATCCACGCGGTTCTACTGCGTTACTTGATGCAATTGGAACAACAATTAGAAGTGTTGAAAATATGAAAGATAGACCTTCTAAAGTTTTGTTTGTCATCATAACTGATGGTCAAGAAAATGCAAGTCGTGAATTTAATAATTCTCAAGTCTCTGCTCTTATTCGTGAAAAAGAAGCACAAGGCTGGGAATTTCTTTATATGGGAGCAAACCAAGATGCTTGGTCAACTGCTACGAATATTGGTATTCAAGGTGTAGGTAAATTTAATTTTGCTTCTAATCCTACTGTTACTGCTGCTGCTTTTAAAGGTGCTTCAGCAACACGTTCTGCTTATTCTAGTGGTATGTCATACAATGCATCGGTTGGTGCGACATACAGCACGTTAAATGCTGTAGCACCAGAACTTAATGCAAACTATCTTGACAATAGTGGAAACACTTCTATAATCGACACAGATATTACAAAGATTTAATTTGTACGCCCAGCCCAAGCGTTATTGGGCTCCTTTGCCTCTATCTTTCAACGGCTAGGAAACATCATTGGTAATGATGCAATGAAGGTTCGATTCCTTCTAGGGGCTCCAATTCTTAAGAGGATAGAATGTTTGATAGATTAAAAGAAATATTTGCGGTTAGATTAATTATTAAACTTGGTTTTGAAGATAAATTAATGGGCGCTCATCTTCCTAAGATTACTGATATGGATATTAAAGCAATTTTGGTCCAGATGAGAAAAGAGGGCTATTATAGTCCTCATGGTTTTATATAAAATTAAAAAGATTGATGTAAATTGAAATATTTTTTTGATACCGAATTCATAGAAAATGGAGAAACTATAGACCTAGTAAGTATAGGTATTGTTTCTGAAATTGGACGTACTTACTATGCAATTAGTAAAGAATTTGACCCTACCAAGGCTGACCCTTGGGTTATTGAAAATGTTCTAACTCTTTTAGTTAAAGATGGTAAGCCAATCGAACCTGAAAATTGGAAAAGTCGAGAACAAATTAAGAATGATATTTTAACATTTGTTGATGATGAACCTGAATTTTGGGCTTGGTACGGAGCTTATGACTGGGTATGTTTAGCACAATTGTTTGGTAAAATGGTAAATTTACCAAAACATTTTCCCATGTATGCCAGAGATATAAAATTATTATCAGAATTAAAGGGTAATCCTCCTAAGCCTCCTCAAGCAGGAAGTAAGCATAACGCTCTTGAAGATGCAAAATGGAATAGAATGTTTTATAATATGCTTATCAAGATGCCTTACGTTTGATACTTGACAAAATATTTGAAATAGAGTAATATGTAAATATGAATACTAATCATAGAGTCTGCCGTTGCGACGGTAAACCATATCCAAAAAGTCTAAGATGCAAGTGTAATTGCCAATGCGAAGGTTGTTCAGGAGCCCGCAAGGCAAGAAGCAAATAAACTGAATATTGGGACTTTGGCAGAGCGGTTATGCAACGGACTCTTAATCCGTGAGGGAAACCTCTATGTGGGTTCGACCCCCACAGGTCCCACCAAATAACTATGGGATAGTAGGAGAATTGGCATATCTACCACGTTTAGACCGTGGGTTCTGTGGGTTCAAGTCCCACCTATCCTACCAAATATTTAAAAGACCTGATATCAGGTCTTTTATCATTCAAAAAGTTTAATTTAATATGGCAAGAAAAAACATAGATGATATTTATAACGAAAACAATTATGTTCAGAAAAATTATACAGGCAGCGGTTTTGCCCTTGGTTTAGCCTTGGCGGCGACATGTTTGATAGCGTTGCACCTTCTGGGAGTTAAATTGATTTAATATGGTAAGATTAAAATTAAAATGGAAAATAAAAAAAGATGGATATGGTTTAAAATCATCTTGGAAAAAGAAAAACAAACATAAAAAATCTTTTATTATCTGGAAATAAAAATAATGCCTTTAAAAATCGTGTGTATTTCTGATACTCACAATTCATTAAATCAACTTGAACTTAATGGATTAAAAATGCCAGAAGCAGATGTTCTTATACATGCTGGTGATTTAACATTTAAAGGCCAACTTCCAGAAATTTCAAAAGCAAATTATCATTTAGGGAAAATTAAACATAAGTATAAACATGTGGTTTTTGTTCCAGGAAATCATGATTTTCTTTTTCAAAAAGATGAAGCAATTGCAAGGGCTGTATTGTCTAATGCAACCGTATTAATTGACCAACCTTTAGAAATTGAAGGTTATAAATTTTACGGTAGTCCTTGGCAACCCTGGTATCAAGATTGGGCATTTAATTTTAAAAAATATTCAGCAGGAGGAAAAGAACAGTCAATTCGTATTTGGGGAGCTATTCCTGAAGAGACTGATATTTTAATTACTCATGTCCCGCCATATATGATGATGGATAAAACTGAATATGGTGAAAATATTGGTGATGCTTGGCTTGCTAAACGTTTGAAAGAACTTCCTAATCTTAAACTTCATGTTTTTGGGCATGTTCATGAAAGATACGGTAAAGTAGAAGCAAAAATTACCTTTGTTAATGCAGCTTCTATGAACCGTAGATATAGCATTGTGAATCCACCAATTGTTATAGATTTGCCTTAAAATAAGAATATGGATAACAAAGATTTGGTAGTTCATTGTAAGATAAAACCTTACGACGTTTATATTGGGCGAAGCAAAGACCCTAAAAAAGGTAAGTGGGGGAATCCTTATTCTCATGAAGAAGGAACCCTTGCCGAATATAAAGTGGCAACCCGAGAAGAAGCGGTAGAATGTTTTCGTAAATATTTATTAAAAAATGTCGATTTAATGAAACAAATTTTAACCTTAAAAGGTAAAGTTTTGGGATGCTGGTGTAAGCCTAAATCTTGTCATGGAGATATTATTGTAGAATTTATTAATAAAATTGACAATGGTGAATCCTTGTGCGATAATTGTGAAGAGGAAGATTGTTATTATTGCAATCTTGGTTGTCCTTGGTGTGGACATGCACACAGTTTAGATGGTTCATGTAAAAATTGTTGGTTAGAAGCATGTCAAATAAATGATGAAGAAATGCTTCTAAGAATAAAAGATTTAATACCTAAATAAAATTGGCCGAATGGCGGAATTGGTAGACGCGGCAGACTCAAAATCTGTTGTCCGAAAGGGCGTGTGGGTTCAAGTCCCACTTTGGCCACCACAAATTGAATTCTTTAAGAAGAGGAAAAAGTGATTAACTTTATTAAAAAGATTTTTAAACTAGGTAGTACCCAACCGAAGAATATTTCGTCAAATTCAAAACCATCGACAGCGAGTAATTCAATTAATTACAATGTTCATCCCATTGTGATTGAGCGACCTCTTCCGACTCCTAAGCCGGTGTATTACGATGATACATCTTCGCAATTAACGAATATGTTGTTAATGGAAGAGATTATTGATTCAAGTTATCAACCTACCACAACGGTAATTGTAGAACCACCAGCACCTGTTGATAATTACAATAACTATTCGGCACCAGAACCTTCGCCGTCTTCGTCGCCAAGTCCATCATATGATAGCGGTTCATCATATTCAGATAGTAGTTATTCGTCGTCTTCTTCATGGTCTTCTTCGTCATATGATAGCGGTAGTAGTAGTTCGTCTTCATCATATGATAGTGGTGGTGGTTGGTAAATAATAATAAAGGGCAAGTGGTGGAACTGGTATACACGTATGTCTAAGAAGCATATGCGAAAGCATGTGGGTTCGAGTCCCACCTTGCCCACCATAATTTAAGGGAATATAAATCTTTGATGTTAGATGATTTAATTACGCCACTTAATTCTTTTCAAGAATTAAAAAATATTCTTGAAGAAAATCCTAGACTACATTATAGCAAAGGTTATGCAGGTAATATTTCTACGATACCTGGTCCTGTAATTCTTTATCCAATTATTGGTGTGGTTAGAAATAAGGCTAATTGGCGTTTGATAAATGGCAAAATTTATGGCGGAGAAATTTTAATAAAAGTTTTTGCAGAAGTCGATTATACAACTACTGTTTATCCTTTAGATTATTTACTTGATGATTTAAATGAACTTACTCTTGAAGAATTAGCACGACCTATTTTGATTTCTCCATGTAAGAGAAATCAAAATATCGAAGAAGTCACTCTATATGCAGAGTGTGCAGGAATTTTAACTCGACCAGATGAATTTGATACCAACCTATATTTAGGTTTTGGAAAATTGCCAGAAATCATATAATGAAATTTGGGGATATGGTGAAATTGGTCAGACACAACAGGCTTAAACCCTGTCGGGCGTTATATCCCATGTCGGTTCGAATCCGACTATCCCTACCAATTAAATAATGAAATGCATTGAAAACACTAAATCCTGTAGTAATATAATTTTTACTTGCAGGATTTGTAATAATAAGAATTGTTTTATTCATTCTAATTTGCTTCATTGGTCAACAATGAAAGCGATTTGTTTGCATTGTCAAAAGGAAAAGAAGAGTAATGATGCACAATTATAAAGTGTCAGAAAAATATTGGGCGCAATTTGATACTGATGAGAAACTTATAGAATTTGCGTATAGTCGTCTTTTAAAATATTCTTTAAAAGATTTAAATAAATTAGCGCGCGAATGGTTATCCGAGATTGGTGCCATTGAAGGTAAAGAATTTTATATAGAATATATTATTGAAAATAATATTGATACTGATGATGTTGAATATCATGAACTAGATACACTTGATAAATGGGATTTAGAAGATTACATCGTTTCAGATATGTATTTTTATACACCTTCTGATGTTGTTCTTTGGTTAAAAGATACAAATTATTTTAATCTTGATAAAGAAATTCTTCGTAGTGAACTTATTGCTTTTGTAGAAAATACTTTTAGCGATTTTGATGATTGGCCAGATGAACAATCTATAATTGAAGTGTTCAAGAACCCTAATCAATTAGAATTTAATTTTGATGAAATATAAAACCATAAAATACTTTGATTGTCAAGATATGCCTGAAAAAGTAAAAGAGGCATTTTTTAATACTTTTGAAATTTTTGAAAAATATTATCCAAATAATATCATTATTGAATGGTTTGAAGAATATTCAAAAAGTGGATTTAAAAAACAATTTCCAAATAATGCTGATAATTTAAACAAAGTAAATCTTTGGTTGAAAAAAAATGGAGCATTACCTGGAGAATTAGTATTAATTAAACATTGGTGGTAAATATGTCTAAAGAAATTTTAACCGTGTATTTAGCCGGTCGTATAGATGGTATTAGTGCAGATAGAGCAACAAATTGGCGCGATGAAGCATTAAAGTTACTTGCAAAAAATAAATTTGCAGGTCTTTGTCCTATTACTCATGGTGTTGATTTAGAACTTAACTCTGGTGTTCCCGCCGATTTGACTAAACCAGAAATACATAATAAAATTTTTGAAATAGATTTAGATTTAATTTTTAGAAGCGATGCAGTTATTGCAAATATGGAATATATATCGTTTGGAACCGCACAAGAAATATTTTATGCAGATAAAATATTAAATATTCCTGTAATTGCATTTAATAATAAAAGTTGCACTTCTGCTTTTCTTTATGCAACAACTTACAAAATAGTTGACACATTAGAAGATGCTATTGAAGTGTTAAAAACATTAAATAAAAAATCAGAAATGTTAACAATTGGTGGTTTAAGAGAAGTTCTTTGGAGTACAAGAGAGACATACGATATTCCTTTAGAAAAACTAAAAAAACGTAATTCTTTTTAAAAATATGGGTTGTTTTGATGACTTTCAAGCATATTATAATGCTATATGTCCTAACTGTGACCCCGATGATATTCATGAAAATTTCGCATCTTTGCATCAACGATGTTTTGAATATTACACATCCTTAATAATTATGCGTTTAGATTATGGCCTTCATATGAATATCCTAAATCTTATACTAGGATTAGAAGATTTAGGATATTAGGAACAATTCTCGTTTGACTTTTCTTTCTAAATATGTTATCATATAAGGGTAATATAAAAAAAGGAAAAGAAAAATGATTAATACATATGTTGTAGGGGACGTACACGGTTGCTACGATTCTCTAATCGAATTACTAGAATTGGTTAATTTTAATGTTGACCGAGATATGTTAATAAGTGTTGGCGACCTTGTAGATAAGGGTCCAAAAACCAAGGAAGTTTTAGACTTCTTTATGAAGTATGGTTATCCTGTGGTTAGAGGCAATCATGAAGATAAGATTGCTCGTCTTGCCAAGGGAAACAAGATTAAGATTAACTCTGAAATTCAAGATACTGTTGAACAACTTGGAGAAGGTTGGCAGGAAACGTATGGCCTATTTCTTCAATCAATGCCATTATATCTTCCGTTTGAAGATGCTTTGGGTAAGGGATATATTGTCCACGGTGGCGTTGCACCAGACCTTCCTATCGAAAGGCAAAGTTCTAATTTCTTAATGCGTCTTAGAACGTGGCCTTTTGAAGAATATGTACGTGGGGTAGAGGCAACTCAACCTCCTTGGCAGACTGAATATAGAGGTCACTTAGGAACAATACTTCACGGGCATATTCCAAGTGCAGGCGTAATGTATGCAGGTTCTGAAAAGCATGGAAATCCCAATGTATATTCATTGGATGGTGGATGTGTTTACGGGAATGACCGTCCTTGGGGCGGTAGTCTTCGGGCTATTAAACTTGATACTAGAGAGATTTTCTCTGTTCCCGGTAATCAAGAACAAACAGAACATTATAACAGTTTGTGAAATAATCACAAATTGACAAAACAATAGCCTACATTGTAATATATGTAGGCTATTATGTTTTCTGAAGAACTTGCCACTTTACCTTTTGGTTTGAAGATGGCTCAAAAAGTATTTCAAAATACTCCTGATAAAAAGAAGCGGGTAACTGCTTGTTTTGTGAAAGGAGGTTTATTTCTTGCTGACACCAATCAATTTAAGACCGACCCTACAGGCCATAAATTGAATAGTCGGGGTTGTCGCCTTCATGCTGAAATGAAAGTTCTAAAAAGACTTCGTTTCCAAGAAACAAATGGTGGCAAGTTGTTTGTTTATAGAGAAGATATGTCCGGTGCAATTAAAAATGCCAGGCCGTGTCGTGCTTGTAGAAAAATGATAGTAGAATGTGGAATTAACACAGTTTACTATACAATAGAAGAAGGATACATAAAAGAGAAGATAAACAACTCAGCAGATTATATAGGCTCAGATAATGAATATTGATGATAAGTGCGAAACATGCGATGGTAAAGGTACATGGGAAGTACCCTGGGATGAAGTTGATGATGCAACCAAGGCTATGCTTGGTGGCATTGATGACTTGATAAGTAAATTTCCTGGTTCTAAATTGGGTCCATTAGTTTATAATTGTCCTGATTGTCAACAAACTGGTTCGCAAGCCGTTCGAGAACAATGGTCAATAAATCGTTTAGACCCTAAAAAACATGAGTATGTTTTTCAATGTACTGATGGTGACCCTTGTTGGGAATGTAAAGCAGAGAAAAAAGAGCATTTAAAATGATTGATTATACAACAAAACCGGATTTAGGAAAATTATCTGAATCAGAATTTTTTGATTTAGATAATCCGCCTTTTGATATTCAAAAACATTGTTTATATTCAGTCATATCTGGTTCAAAAGCATATGGATTAGATACGCCTACAAGCGATACTGATATTCGTGGAGTTGTATATTTACCAGAAAGAATGTTGCTTGGTTTAGGTAGATTTGAACAAATTGAAAATCAAAGCAAAGATATTTGTTATTACAGTCTACAAAAACTTTTTAATTTGGCATTAAAAAATAATGTTCATGCAATGGAAATGCTTTGGATGCCAAAAAGAACGGTTAACTTTATACATCCTTTATTTGAGCAAGTTCTAGATAATAAAAATTTATTTATGTCTAAACGCATTGCATATACTTGTGGTGGATATGCTTTCCAACAAGTTAAGGTTGCCTTTACAAAGATGAAAAATAAGACTGGTAGAGTTAGTTTATTAGAACAATTTGGCTATGATACTAAATTTATGAGTCATAGTATTCGTATTTATAGAATGGCCCGTGAAGCATTAGAAACAGGTTTTCTAAATGTCTATCGACCTGATAGAGAGTTTTTACTTGATGTTAAGGTTGGTAAATATAAACTTGAAGATATTGTTGTTATGGGTAAAAATTCAGAAGGTAAAGATACTTTTGTTGGTGGATTATTAGCAGAAGAATTGCGACTTTTTAATGAAGCACTTGCAAAAACAAAATTACCAACCGACCCTCCTTTCCAAAAAATTGAAAATCTTTTAATTAAAGTTCAAAAAGAAGCTTTATCTTTTAATTAACCATGCCTTTTTCCCGAATAAATAGTATTTCTGATTTAGAATATCTTCCCAAGTTTAATAAAGCAATTCAACAACGATATAATAAGAATGCTGTTGGAATTACTATTTATCATTCTTATTCTGATTTGAATAAACTAGAAATAGTTTTTGATTTCAGAATCGTTAAAAGAGAAAATATTAAATTAATAAAAAGATTACCTTTTTGTATATTGAAGGATAATTGTGCAAAAACAGCCAATTTAGTTTCTTTTGTAGACGAAGCAAGAGAAGAATTAGAACAGAATTTCTTTGAGAAAGCACATTTTAGTGTATTTGAGTAATTGATGAGTTTTGATATAACACCAGTAACAACATTTATAAAATCAAATCCTTGGGTAATTGGAGGATTTTCTTTTATCGCAGGCGGAAGTTTTGTTGCAGCAATAAAAGAAATTCCTATTGCTATTTTTCAAGGTATTCGTCGTCAATGTATTCTTAGTTTAGATATTACTGATGAAACAGAATTATATAATATTGTTCTTGAATGGTTAAATGACCATCAATATTCAAAAAAAACAAGACTTGTTACTGCTAATATTGACGACGATGACGACGATGATAACAGACCTGGAACAAGTTATTCTTCTAATAAAAAGCAAAATGTTTATAATTTAAAAATGACACCTGCTCCGGGTAATCATTTTATTTGGCATAAACGTAAATTGATTTGGATGAATAGATATCGTCGTCCCTCTAATGCTGGTAATCACAAAAGTTATGTTCAAGGTTTCGAGATTGTTTGTGTAGGTAGAAATCAGAAATTTCTTCGTACTTTTCTTGAAGAAATAATAAAATCTTATGCAGAAAAACATGAAGATAAAATTTCACTTCATGCCAATGTTGATGGAAGTTGGCGTTTGGTTAAAGAATTACCACAACGTGAACTTTCAAGTGTTATTTTAAAAGAAAATGAAATGGAAAATATTATAAATGATTTAACTGAATTTCAATCTAATGAAGAATGGTATCATAAATTAGGTATACCCTATCATAGAGGTTATCTTTTATATGGTTTGCCTGGAACAGGAAAATCAAGTTTAATTCAAGTCTTAGCACAAAATTTTAAGAAAAATCTGTATGTTATCAATCTATGTGAAAAATATATGAGTGATGCTACATTAACTAATCTTATTTTGAGAATGCCTCATAGTTCTTTTCTATTATTAGAAGATATTGATGCTGTTTTTAAATCTAGAGAAGAAATTCAAAATAAAACAGATTATCAAGGTGATGATAGCGAAGTAACCCTTTCTGGTTTGTTAAATGTATTAGATGGCGTAGTTGCTAAATCTGGTATTATCACATTTATGACAACAAATTATAAAGAAAAATTAGATACAGCATTAATTCGCCCAGGTCGTATAGACTATGAGTTGGAATTTACTTATGCAGATAAATTTCAGTTTAAAAAAATGTTTGAACGATTTTATCCAAATGCTGGAAAATCAGAAATGACAGAACTTTTAAAAATAATTCAAGATAAACAAATGACAATGGCACAAATTCAAATGATTTTCTTAAAGAATAAAGACAATCCAAAAGGCGCAATAAAGGATATTGCAAAAATATGAGCAGAATTTATTTTCATTCACTAGATAAAGAATCAGAAGTTTATGGTTCTGAAAGAGCATATATGGGTCATTTGTGTACAGACTTGGCTTATAGTGTTTCAGACCTTGATTCGTTCTTTTTTGAAAAATCTCCGATGCTTAAAATTTTAGAAGAATCTAATAATCGTAAATACAACAAAGAAGATGCAAAAATGGCATTTAATCCATTTAATTCAATGTTTTTTAATATTAACTGGAAGGTCAACGATAGAAATGTAAATCCTTTTGCAGTTGTTTTAAATACAGCAATGGCTCTTGGCGGTGATGCCATAAAACTATATGCCAGATTACATGGCCAATGCGAGATTCATGCATATGTTGAAGGAGAATACAGAAGTTGGCTTGCTGATATTATTGATAAAGGCGTCGAATCAAAAATTTTGCGTGTTTTTCCTGAAGATGGCGAAAAAGAATATTTACAAAATCAAAAAAGATTTATTGGATGGAATCAAGTTTCTAAACATTTAAGAGAAAATAATGTTAATCCTGTTGTAACTTCTTATAGTGTTTGTGAATCTTTTCCCAATTATCAATTTACTTTTGATTATCAAAATTTAAAAGATAAGTTGTCCAAAAAAGAAGATTTATCAAAAGATAATTTTCACAAGAAAATTGAGGATTGGACTGAAAAGAATTATTATTCATGGTCAACAGAAATGCAATGGAGAGAGTGTATGCATTATTTGAGAACATGTGACAACGGATTGAGGGAAATTTGTCCTGAAACTTGGGATAATTTTTATTTTGGACCACAAAATGATACTGTTTTTTCAATAATAGAAGAAGTGAATACCGCACAAAAGGAATTAATTTAATTGAACAAAATTTACGACCTTATCATTATTGGAACTGGCCCAGCAGGTTTTTTCTGTGCAATAGATTTAGTTAGAAAAGGATATACAAATATCCTTATGATTGATAAAGGTTCTCTTCGTACAGGTAAATCAGACGAAAATGTGACAGAAGGATGGGCAGGGGCTGGGGCACATTCCGATGGTAAGGTCAATATGACTCATAAAGTCGGAGGAATCTTAGCCGACGTTATTGGGTTAAAGCGTTTCCATGAGTTATTAGAAAAACAAGACCAAATGTGGCTTGATTTTTCTCCAACAAATGAACAAAAAAAATTACGTCAACAAAAATCTCCTGATGCTGATTTAGATGTAAGGTTATTCGTTCCAACTGATGAATCTAAAATTTTAAGAGCTAAAGCCTTAGCAAATCACATGGAACTTGAAACATATCCAATAAGACATTTGGGCACAGATAATATGTTAGATTCAACTAACAATATGCTCGAATATCTTAAATCTAATGGTGTTGAAGTAGTATTAGAGGCTGAAGTAAAGCAAATCTGTAAATATAAAAATGAAGAAGAATTTGTAGTAAGAGTTCAAAAAAAAGATAGTTGGTGTGACCCAGAATTTGGAGACTATGAACTTGAACATTATGACGGGAAGAATGTTCTTATTGCTACAGGACGCTCTGGGGGGCATTTCTTCCGTGAAACCATGCAATGCTTAGATATTCCTATGTTAAATAATGGCGTTGATATTGGTGTTCGTGTCGAAGTTCCAAATGAGATTACAGATGGACTCTTAAAAGCCGGTATTTATGAACCTAAAATGCTTTATAGAACACCAACATTTGACGATTCCGTTCGCACATTTTGCTGGTGTAATAGTGGATTTGTTGCAATAGAAGAATATCGTGATACCGGAATTAAGACAGTTAATGGTCATTCCTATGCCGACAAGAAATCTAACAATACAAATTTTGCTTTACTTGTTACAAAAACATTTACTTCGCCATTCGATAACCCACAAGCATATGCAGAATCAGTTTCAAGAATGGCCAATCTTTTATCGGGTAATTCTGTTTTAGTTCAAAGATATGGAGATTTTAAAGCAGGTAGACGTACAACAGAAAAAAGATTAAATGAAGGAGCCCTTGTTCCAACTCTTGATGCAGTACCAGGAGATTTATCTCTTGCTATTCCTTATCGTCAAATGTTGGCAATCGGAGAAATGTTAGAAGCTATGGACAAAGTTTTACCAGGTATTGCAAGTAAATACACCTTGTTATACGGTATTGAAGCTAAATTCTATAGCAATCGAGTTAATATTGATTCAAATAGTATGACAGAAATTAAAGGTCTTTATGTTGCTGGAGACGGTTCTGGATGGACAAGAGGGTTAAATCAAGCGGCAATTCAAGGACTTGTTGTTAGTGAAGGAATTTTAAATGCAAAATAATAAAACAGATTTATGTTTAAAGGCTTGGTTCTTTGCTTTTAATGTCGGAGATAGAATTTCTTTCACTTATAATAGCGCAGAATGTCAAGGCGAAATTATTGAAATTCTCTATCAAACAGAATCAGATAATGAATTTGTAGCAGCCGTTAGCTTCTGTAATGATTGGCCAGCACTTGGTAATAGTACGCAGGTGACACTCACTAACAGTAATAACCTTAAATTACTTTATCCTCAAAATTGGTAAATAATTAAACCACTTGAGTATAGTATACTTGTGTGGCCATAACTATTATATCATGGCTTAATTTTGAAGGAGTATTTAAATTTTATGTTCGAAAAACTAAAAACTTTTTTAAGCGTTGCCTATGATGTAATTCGCGGACGCGCTTTAGTAGAAACGCTTCATCCACGTAAACGTAATAAAGTTCGTTTGGAAATTATTCGTGCTGATGGCACAAGAGAATTACTTTCCGCAGGATGCAATAGTCGTGTAAATAGCGGAGCAAACTGGCAAGCTTCACTTATGGGAAGTGCCGCAGGTACACCAGCAAATTATATGGCCCTTTCAACGGCAACATTATCTCCTGCTCTTACAGATACTTCACTTACCGGAGAAATTACTTCAGGTACAAATGCTGGACTTGCAAGAACACAAGCAACATATCAAAACTATACAGCACCAACAACCTTGGGCGGTCCTGCTTCATATCAATTGCAACATACATTTACTTCTTCAGCAACCGCTACAGTAAATAGTGCTGCTCTTTTTAATGCGTCTTCTTCTGGAACAATGTTCGTTGAAGCAAACCTTTCCCCCTCTGCCACACTTGCTTCTGGGGACCAGATAGTTTTAACGTGGAGTGTTCAAATTTAATAATTAATCAATGTTAGGTAATTGTTAAATTTGACTTTCTATATTTTTTGTTATATGATTCTATCATGGAAGATATGAATTTATTCAAAAAATGTGGTCATTGCAAATTAGTTTATCGTAAAACTTTCTTTTTTAATAATAAAGCAAGATATGATGGATTAAGTAGTCAATGCAAAAAGTGCCATCAAGAAGACACTACCAAACGATATAATTCATTAAAACAAAAATGTTTTGAAAAATATGGTGGTAAATGTATAAAATGTGGCGATACTGATAGTCGAGTTCTTCAATTTGACCATATAAATGGTGGTGGTGCAAAAGAATTAAAAAGTCAAATTTTTGGCGGAACTTATGTACCTTCTACTTACTTTCAAAAAGTTTTAAAAGATACTACAAATAAATTTCAATTATTATGTGTAAGATGTAATTGGATAAAGAGACATGAGGAACGTGAGCAGTTTACTCGTCTGAATGAGCAGCCAATTACAGGTGAATTACTTCAAAGGTTTATAGAATATAGGGGCTAATTAAATGCCAGAAGGCTTTGTTTCAGTCCCAGATAATAGTGATGCAAGTATAACAGTTAAGGTAGTTGATACAAATGAAATAAGCATTATATCAACTACCTTAACCACAGCAGTTACAGGTGCAGGTATATTTACCGTAACGCCTGCATCTATTACTGGAATTGGTATCGGAACACCATTAATTGTTGACACTCTTGTAAGTGGTGTACAAGAATCTGTCAATGTTCTTTCTATTGTTGGTTCAAGTTTTTCTGCAAAATTTGCATATGCTCATGCTTCAGGTGTTCCATTAGTATTAAATGTAGAGCGCCAGAATATGAGTATAGCAGACCCAACAACTTATGGCAATATTGCTAAGGTTGCAAGTGGTACTGCATCTATAACTGATATTGGTTTAACTGTAAGACCTATTCCTACTTCGATTCCTGCTGGGACAAATACCATTGGAAATGTTGCTATAACTAGTCCTAATGGTGCTGCTGCTGGTATATATGGCCTTGTTAATCCTTATGGTACTACTCGTATTAGTGGAGAGCCAATAGGTTTATTTACTGATACTTTTGATGGTACAACTTTTGATACTGTAAATCGTTGGAATACGCCTACTGTGGTTAATGGTGGTGCATATTCACAAAATAATGGAGATTTAAGTTTAACAACTGGTCTTACTGCTAATGCTCAATCTATTGTTACATCGCAACCAAATTTTGTGCATGTAGGTAGTAGTTTTCTTGAATATACAACAGTTGTTCAATTAGAATCTAGTCCAATAGCTACAGGTTGTCATCGTTATTGGGGAACAGGAACTTCTCCAACAGTTATTTCTGCGACAAACCCTGTTCAAAATGGATATGGATTTGAAGTAACAACTACAGGAACAATGAATGCAGTTGTTTATGCATCTGGAACTAAAGTTGGTTCTTATCCATTATCTATTCCAACGGATGGACTTCCACATAGATATGCAATTATTATTCGTTCAGATGTTGTTTTTTATTATGTAGATAACATCGAAGTTCCAGTTGCCGAATTTATGTTTGTTTTACCATCTGTACAAACTCTACCAATAAGATTTCATATTTTAAATGGAACTTCTGCTTTAACAAAAGCGCCAATTCTTTATGCTTATGGTGTTGCTATGTCCGATACGGCAGAAAATTCATCTGCTATTTCTGATGGTACTTATCCTTGGCGTAAGGCTTCTGTTGAAAATATAAATCCTAGTTCATCTGATTATGGGTTAGTAACTAGAAATATTCCCAATAGTACATCTAATCAAGCAATCGTTTCAAATGATTTATCTACGACAGGAACTATACAAAATTTAAATGATACTGTTTCTTTAACATTAAATGGTATATCAAGTTGGATTGCTGAATTACAAGGAACTTGGACAGGAACAGTACAATTTGAAGCATCAATTGATGGTATTAATTTTGTACCATTACGCGGCAGACAAAGTGGTATGGGTGGAAACACTATACTTTCAACTCAGGTTACAAGTACAAATGGGTATTGGCGTGGTAATGCTGCTGGGTTTAATATTTTTAGAGTACGTGCAATAACTGCTTTAACTGGTCCTGCAACTATAAATATTAAAGCAAGCATTGGTACAGATGCTGTCTTTTTAGATGCAGGTTTACCTCCAGGAACTGATTATATCGGTCAGGTTGGAGGAACTACCACAACATATCCTGTTACAGCCGGTGCAGTAATTACAACTACTCCAGGAACTACTGGTGTATCCGTTTATTCAGATACATATGGTAATATGAGAACTATTGTTTCTGATTATGTTCAAACAGGAACACTTGTTAATTTAAATGATACTATTGTTGTAAATCAAAATGGTGGTTATACTGCTTGGAATGTATCATTATCTGGAACTTGGACTGGCGTAGTAACTTTTGAAGGTTCAGTAGATGGTACTAATTGGCAATCTATTACGGGTAGATTAGCCGGTGTAGAAAGTGGTCCTTTATATAATTCAACAGGTCTTAACGGTGTGTATAGAGGAAATGCTGCTGGTCTTCAATTCAGAGTAAGATTAAGTGCTATAACTAGCGGAAGTGTTACTGTTACAATTCGTTTAGGTCAAGGACCTTATGGAGTTTTCTTAAATTCTGCATTACCTGTTGGAACTAATAATATCGGTAGTATTTCTACTAGCACATTTCCTTCAACAGGCGTAAACAATGCCCCAGGTACAGTTGGACAGACGCTATTATCTGATAGTGACGGTTCATTAAGAATACATGCTGCTGATATTTATTCTTCGGGAACAATTAATACATTAGGCGCTACTGTTCAAATACAACCTGTTGGTCATGCTACTGCTTTAATTAATATTCAAGGAAGTTTTGTTGGTACGTTTCAATTTGAAGTTTCATTAGATAGTTTAACGTATTATCCTATTGAAGTCAAACAAGTAGGTGTTTCAACAACGACATTATTAACAACCTCTAATGTTGGTGGAATTTTTAGAGGAAATATTGCCGGGGCTTTATATTTTCGTGTTCGCGCAACAAGTTGGACTTCAGGAAGTGCTACAGTTTATATTAACGGTTCACATGCTACTGCCCCTGTATTTTTAGATGCTGGTCTTCCTATAGGTACAAATAACCTTGGAAGCACACAATTAGCGGACGGAACAAATAGTTCTCAATTAGCCAAGGTAACATCTGATGGGGCTCAACTTGTTGCTATAGATTCAACAACATCATTGCCTGCTGGAACTAATTCAATTGGAAATGTTACATTAAATAACGACCTTACCTATACTGGAACTATTCTTGCCGGAACACAATTAAGCCATATTATTATACCTTTAAATGGTGCTAATACTATCGGTGTTAGCTGGACAAATAACAGTACAAATGCTATTTTACAATTTCAAGCAAGTGTTGATGGAGTAAACTATGTAGGTATTGTTCCTTATGAATCAAGTGTTTTGAATTCTTATGTTTCTACAGTATCGTCAGTATTATTTAACGGGCGTGTAAGTGTTGCTGGTTATAGTTACTTTAGAATTAGTAATCAATCCGCAACAGGTAGTGTTGGTTCAAATACAATCAATGTTAATTTTACTGTTAGTGGTAATTCTTCTATTGTAACTCTTGTAGACCCTATTCCACCTGGTACAAATGCTATCGGTACTGTTGGAGTAACAGCATTGCCATCAATACCTGCTGGTGGTAATACAATTGGAAATGTAAAATTAGTTGATACTGCTGGAAGCAATCAAGCTTCTGTAAATACAAATGGTTCTCTTTCGGTTTTATCTTACAATGATTCAACTACGACATATTATTATGCTACCGCAGCTAGTGCAAATGTTCTTGTTAAAAATGGTCCCGGCAGATTAATCTCTGTTACTGTTTTTAGTGCAAGTACAGGCATTTATGGTATTCTTTTTGATACTAATGGAACTCCAGTAGCAGGAACAACCACTCCATTAGTTGTTATACCTGCTTATGCCCCGGCAGGATATACAGTTTTTTGTGATATTCCTTTTGCAAATGGTTTGACTATTTTTGGAACCGGCTCAACCGGACCTACATATACTGTAAATTATCGTTAATAAATTATGCCTGGTTTACAAACGTTATATCTTACAAACACAGAATCCGTTATAACACCTGTTACTTCAATAAAACAGATGAATTTAGCATATGGTACAGCAAGTGATTCGTCTACAAAAGTTGTTAATACAGCAAGTGGAACATATCAATTTATTCCAGCAAATGCTGCTAATGGAACTGCTGCAACTGTAAGCACTTCGCCGACTTCTAAAGGTTGGATATTTGAAAATACAATACCAGGGAGATATTGGCCTGGAACATGGACAATTCAGGCTTATGTTGCTTGTTCAAATAGTGGAGTTTGGACAGGTGAAACAGGGAATCTTGAAGCAAAATTTTATATTGTAACTCCAGGAACAACCACCGTTACAGAATATGCTGGTAATGCAAGCGGTACATTTACGTCAACAGCACAAAATTTATCAGCAAATAATTTTACATTTTCTTCAAATTTAACTGTTAATCAATTTTTTTACATTTATCCAACTGCTTTATTATATGTAGAGCTTTATTGGGTTCTTGCCAATAATGCTTTTACTACAACAACTGCTTTATGGTTGGATTCACCAAACACATTTATTAAAACTTCATTTTTTGAAGAATATACAAATTTCAATTATCAAACTAGAAGAAGAACAGGAATGGGGAATTAAAAATGTCGCTACTCTTGTTGTATAACCGTAAACTTTTTCAGTCTACATTAACTAATTCTAATTTAACTTCTGATTCAAATTCAAGAAAAACTTATTTTTCAAGAACTAATGTAGATTCAAGTTTGTTTTCTGATTCTTCTGCTAGAAGTGCAAATTATAATAGAGCATCATCAGATATATTCAACTTATCTGATAGTCTTTTGCGTAATACGTTTTATGCACGTAGTTTTCAAGAAATATATTCTTTTTTCGATTCATTAAATAGACAAGTTGATAACAGTAGAAGTGAATCAGAAATTTTTAGTACGATTGATATTCAAAATTTATCACGATTTTATAATCGTTCATCCACAGATTCTTTTAATTTTTCTGATAGTAATTCTCGGTTTTTAGATTTTGCTCGTCTTCAATCTGATGTTTTAATTTTTAATGACTTAATTAATCGTTCCACTAATGTAAATCGTTCTATAACCGACCAATCTATAGAGATAGATTCTTTAACAAGACAAATTATTGATAATCGCCAAACTTCGGACGTATTCAATACTATTTTATCTTTTACAGAACAGCAGTTTTTATCTAGGTCAACTACCGATGGATTAAGTTCTTTTACAGATTCTTCATCGTATAGTCGAGTTTTGCCACGTTCTGTTATGGATACTTTTAGTTTTTCGGATTCAAATTCTATTTCTCAATTACTTCTAAGAACATTTAGTGAAAGTTATTCTTTCAATGATGTTCTTAGTAATTCTGGAACTCATATCGCTTTTTTAAGTGATGTATTAACAAATTTTGTAGATTCAATAAGCGCCGAACAGTTTGTTTCAAGAACAATGTCTGATAATCTAACGACATTAGATTTAGTAACTTCAGTTAAGACTTTTTATAGATTAAATTCAGATAATACTAACTTTGCAGATGCTATCTCTTCTGCTAATATTTTAAATAGATTTAATATTCAAAATTTAAATTTTAATGATTCACTTAATAATCAAAATATTTTTAATAGAAATAATAGTGATTTAGTTAATAATTTTAATGATTCCACTTTAATATCTCAATTTTTAAATCGAACCTCAAATGAGGTGTTTTCAACATCTGATATTTTATCTTTGGCGCAATTTTTGTCTCGTAATCCAACAGATATTCTTACAACGTTAGATAATAACGGTAGAAATATCTTTATTTCTAAATCAGTAATTGATTCTATTTTAACTTTCGATAGTCTTCAAAGCACGAAGATTGCTAATTTAAATCTTCAAGAAACATTTAGCTTTAGTGATGTTCTTTTAAGAAATATTATAGATTTCCGTACAAATTCAGACAGTTTTGCGTTTGTTGATTTTGTCAATAATTATAATATATTTACAAAATCAATTGTTGAATCTTTCCAAACAAATGATTTGCTAACAAGGGAGTATATCTCAAATCAAAATCTTCAAGAAAACTTTAATTTTTTAGATATATTATCTGAAAGTCAATTTTTACAAAGACAATGTTCAGAACAATTTAATTTTATTGATGGTATATTGAGAGAAGTAATCATTAATAGGGCCATGAACGAAACTCTATTGGAATCAGATGACATTACTACTGCTTTAGTTTTCTTTAGGAATATAAATGAACAATTCTCTACCGCAGCATCTGTAAGTTATGTACATTCATTCGTTAGAAATTTGTTAGAAAATTTTGCAACTTCTAATTCCATTAGCAGGGCTCTTATTTCTCCAAGAAATACTTCTGATTTCTTTAATCAAATTGTCGATACTTTAAATTCATATAAAATTGCCAATTTTAATCTTGATGAAACTTTTGCATTTAATGATTCTTTATCTCAAATGTCTCTGGTTTTTAGGAATTTTTCAGATTTATTTAGTTTTTTTGATTTTACAACAAGTAATGCAATAATTCCTAGAAATATTGAAGAATCATATCCTATAAGTGATTCATTGTCCAATAACAATTTGTTTTCAAGACTTTTCGAAGAAGAATTTAATTTTACTGATGCTGTTAATATAAGTCAGAGTTTGGCGCGTCAATTCTTAGATAGTTTTATTTTTTTTGATAATGTTTCAACAAATAGTTCAGGCGGTTTGTTTTTAAGAGTAATATCAGATGTTTTAAATACTAATGATTCTAGTGAAATAAATCAATTTTTAAATCGTGAAAATACCGATACATCATTAACTAGTGATTCGCTCCAAAACTCCAATATTTTAAATAGACAATTTCAAGACTTATTAAGTATAGCAGATACCTTAACTTCTACTAATGAATTTAATAGATTTTTTTCTGATTTGTTGCAAACTAATGATGCTGCAAATTCAAATTACGTTTATAATTCAAATTTATCTGATAATTTAAACACAAGTGATTCGCTAAATAGATTTTTTCTAAATATTGCAAACTTAGCAGAAACATTTACAACAACAGATTCCAACTCCAGAGAATCTATTTTGGCGCGAAGTCTATCTGAAACATTTTCTCTATTGGATTTATTAACTAGAGTTTTATCTAAAGTAAGGTTATTAAACGATAATCTTCCCTTTACTTTTGATTCACTTGCAACATATAGTACGTTTTTTAGAGAACTGCAAGAAGAGTATATATCATCCGAAGAATTAATTAACGAATCTATTTATAAAAGGCAACTTGAAAATACATTTACAACTTTGGATGAGTTGATGCGTGTTTTACTTATTGCTAGGGAAGTATTTGAAGTCGGAGAAATATCAGATACTGTTGCAAGTAAAGCAGTTATTCTAAGATTTGTAGAAGAATTTTTTGAATTAGTAGATAATATTGCCTTAAATCAAAGAATTAATCGTAGTTCTGAGTATCAAAGTAACTTCTCGGATATTCTAAATAGAGAAGTTATATTAGAAAGATTTTTGTCTGATTCAAGTCAATTTTTTGACAATTCTTTACTTCAAAAAGTTGGTGCAAGATTTTTCGTTAATTTATTTGATGAATACTCATTTACTGATGAACTTATTGGGACAAGTTTGTTAGAAAGATTTTCTCAGGACATATTACAAACAGCCGATGAAGTTGCTCGTTTAGTAAATAATAATAGAAGTGTAGAAGAAATTTTTGAATTCTTAGATATTGCTTCGCGTAAACCAGTATTTAAAATTGGTCAAAGAGTTAAATTCAGATATAATGGTGCCTTATGTCAAGGTAAAATTATTTTAAGATATTATGCAACAAATCCTAGTGAAGGCATTAGATATCAAGTTAATGTTGATTTTTGTAGTAATTGGAAAGCAATTGGAAAAACAACACGAATTGATGTAGATTTAAATGATTTATTATCAATTAATCCTCAGAATTGGTAACTTTACAGTTTCTTTACATAGCATTGTTGCAAATATTGGTATGCTTGTCTATAATCTCTAATAGAGTTGAAGCTGAAGGAAACGAAGCAGGTGGTTTAAATGCCATCGGAAGCAAGTGCAAGTCTTGCCATCTCTGCCATAAAAAACTAAATAAATTTGAGTTGCGTTAGAGTACGGTTACTTCTTAATTGACATATACCTAATGTCCCACCTCAATAAAGGAGTAAAATCTTTTATTGGGCTAGTCACCTGAGTCGTGGTGAGACGCATTGTGCAAATGTTAGTGGAGGCTCGTAAAATAAGCCTAGAACTAAAAATTCTTAGACTTAAGATGTAAAAATCAAAAGTCGGTCCCGTACTTGCCCTCTTCTCTCAAATTTATTTTAAAAATTAAAAACTTGGGTTGCGACAGATTACAGATACTTCTTATATGGAATAAAAAAGCTGTATTCGCTACCTTCTCCCGAGTATAAATTTTATAATATTTAAATTGCGTTAATTACAGATACTTCTTGTATATTGGTTCGAGTCCATTAAGTGTAGTCGGTACACAACTGTAGTTGTTCCATTCGTTTAAATTTTATTTAATCCTTGGGAATATATTTCTCAAGGATTTTTTTGTTGTCATAAAGGAAAAAAGAATGAAATACAATACTAAAACAGTAAATGCTGGTCCAGGAACAAAAATGATAAATCTTGCAGGCGGAGAAGCTTTTAAAGTTGATAATCGTACTGCATTATATTTAACTTCTGCAACTTCTTTAGGTGGCGGTCAAGGAAATAAATATTATGTTTCTGCAAATCAAGAATACAAAAATATTCTTGAACTAATTGAAAAGGTTTCCGCTCAAGACCCAGAATTTATTTTCCAATTGGCTGCATATTGTCGTCAAGATTTATACCTTCGTAGTATTCCAACGGTATTATTTATCGAAGGTATTCGTGCAATGCATAAGCAAAAAAAGGCCAATGCACCATATCCAGTAGATGCATCTAAGTATGCAAATGCTATTTTTGGTCGTGCTGATGAAATTGTTGAAGCAGTTGCATATTGGCTTGGAGTTGAAGGCCATCACAAATTGCCTTCCCCTCTTCGTAAATCTTTGACCATTGCTTTAAATTCATTTGATGAATACCGCTTGCTTAAATATAATCAAGAAGATAAGCAAGTTACATTTAAAGATATTGTTCGTCTTGTGCATCCAGAACCAAAAACTGATGTGCAAAGTGCAATTTTCAAATACTTCATCAAGGATGAAATCAGTCCAGAATTAATGCCAAAGGCAACTGCCCGCAAGGCTTTGCTTTCACGTACTCAATTTGATGAAGAAGCACAACGCTTGATGAGAGATTCATCTGCTACTTGGGAAACTGTAATTGCTAAATTCGGTTCGACTAAAGAAATTTGGGAAGCAGTTATTCCAAATATGGGATACATGGCTTTATTACGTAATCTTAATAATTTTCTTAAAAAAGAAGTAGATTTAGATTTAGTAATTCCTCGCCTTGTGAATCCGCAAGAAATTCGTAAAAGCAAGCAATTGCCTTTCCGTTTTTACACAGCAATGAAACAACTTGGTGTAGAAGATAACAATAAGAATTCTACGATGACATATTATGGATATTCCGATTCAGTAAAAACAGCATTTGAAAAATGGCGTAATGTAAATTCTAGCGATGGAATTTCTCGTTTACGTAATGCTCTTGGTGTTGCTATGAATATTGCAGTAGAAAATGTTCCTCACCTTTCAGGTCGTACCGTTGTTGCGGCAGACCTTTCTGGTTCTATGAGTCAACCTCTTAATAACAAATCAAATGTAACTTATCGTGAAATCGCTTGTATTATGGCTGGTATTGCTGGTTCAATAGCACCAGATAATGTAATTTGTGGATTTGGTTGTTCATTTGCTGTTGCTAAAAAAGGCAAAGATATTCTTGAAACTGCAAATAATATTGATAAATTAAATGTTGGAATGTCAACGGATGCATGGCGTATTCTTGATTACTTGCTTACAAACAAAATTTTTGTAGATAGAGTCATGTATTTTACAGATACACAATGTTATAATTCATATGGGGGCGCAAATTTAAACGAACTTTGGAAAAAATACAAAGTTCTTTGCCAATCAACTGGTAAAAAAGTTCCTGTTCTTTATGAAGTAAATCTTGCAGGTGGTAATACATCTAGTTTTAATTCTGAACAAAGAGTTGCTACCATTGGTGGATGGTCTGAAAGAATTTTTGATTTAATTACTACTTATGAAACTGACCCTCGTCAAGCAATAAGTAAAATTAAAGAAAAATATTCAGATTTAGTATCTGTTTAATAATGAAGGGGTAGGGGAAATCTTACCCCTTCGTTATATAATTAGACTATATAAACTTTAATAAAAGGAATGATTTTATGATTTCTTGTTGCGATGAATGTGTAAATTATGTTGAGTGTGATAAATGTGAAGGATGTTATGAGTGTGATTCTTGTATTTGTTCGCAATCAAACTCTGGAGAAGAAGACTTTGTGGCAGAACTTCCTGATGCACCATTTGAAACTTATTATGCTCAAGATGGTTTAATTTCTTTTGGCGCATATTTAGACATTATCTTAATGTATAAAAAATTATTTTCACCTAATTTAGAAAATTCATTAAGTGTAAATGAAATGTCTATTAATTCTATGCGTGAATTTATTTGGGAAAAACTAAAAGAGCTTTCAACAGAAAATGATGAATTTAAAGAATCTGTCGTAAATACTCAACAAAATGTTGATAAAATGCGATTAGAGTTTGAAGCAAATAAAAATAAAATGCAAAGCTTAGAGCAAGAAAACGTTAATCTTGGTAAAAATATGATTGACAAAGATGCTGAACTTGAAAGATTAAGACGAGAAATAGATACTTTAAAGAGTGAACTTAGAGTTGCCCGTGGAGTCAATTATTTTCAATCACATAATATTAAAACGGAAGACATGAAGCATGAATGAAAATAAAAAATACACAGGCATAATTTTTGTTGGTCCTCTTGGTTCAGGGAAAGATTTTATTTTATCTCGTATTCGTAAAGCTTTTGATGAAAGTTTGACAGAATATCATGTCTGGAATGTTGGAGATTATTATTATAAGCATTTAGGCAAACAAATTAATAAATCCGTTAAATATATTGTTGATAATAAAGCTCGTTTTAGAAGTCAACTGCAAGCAATAGGAACAACTCCATCTATTGTTGAACAAGGTGTTGCGTATTCACTCGGGAAATATCAAGACCTTAGTGCTTGGGGTGTCTTACCTGTTTTAACAGGTAGATTAAAAAATGAAGTTATTGCTTTAAAAGAATTAGGTATTGCAGTTATTTTTGTTAAAACTTCTGTTGAAACAAGAGCAAGACGTATATATCAAAGAGACGGAAAATTTCCTTCTGAATCCCAATTAAATCATCCAGTAGAACCTAAATTTGAAGATTTTGAAGAATTGGCAGATGCAGTAATCATAAATGAAGATGAATCTGGAGATTTTTATGTAAAATTTAATCCCGATGTTAATGCATTAACATATCTTAATAAATCATGTCAAGGCAAACTTATTTTTGACATTTAATGTGTTTTATGATATAGAGAAATAGTTATGGAAACTCAAAAAACCTTCTTTACTAGTGATAATCACTTCAATCATGAGAATATAATTAAATTTTGTTTTCGTGGTTATGGTTCTTATGAAGAAAGAAAAAATAACCCAGAACTTCATTTCAAATCAATAGGTGAAATGAATGAAATTATGGTTCAACGTTGGAATGAAGTGGTTGGACCAACCGATACTGTATATGTACTCGGTGATTTTGCTATGGGTGATAAATATAAGTCTGTTGAATATTTTAATAGGCTAAATGGAACAAAACATCTAGTTCTTGGAAATCATGATTGTAGTAACTTTGTCAAAAAAGAAGTTCACCCTGCAATCCTTGAAATGGGTTTTGCTTCAATTACTGAAGAACTATACGCAAAAATAGATGGTCGAAATGTATGGATGGCTCACATTCCATATGGTCATAATAATGATAAACGTAACTATCTTCGTGAAAAAGTTAAGCCAGGTTTTTCTCTTAAAAAAGATGTTATTCTAAGTGGCCATGTACATGATAAATGGATTATAAATAATCATAATTCCATTAATGTGGGAACAGATGTTTGGGATTTTTACCCTCAAACCTTGTCTCAACTTCTGGAAAAAACAAAAGACCTTCCTCGTTTTGATTCTTCAATATTTCTTCCTGTTTAAGATGTGGCGACCTTTTTTCTTTTTTTCAAAGGAACCTATTGCCATTGCTAATGGTAAATTAGATGTAAACGATTATATTTGTGAAAATATGACTGATTTAAAATATGGATTTCCTACACTTTCAGATTTTAAAATAGGTCGCATGTTAGGCATGAAATATTGTAATTTATTATGGACGAGTGAAACAAGTTTTACTCCTCTTGTAATTGATTATATTAATATACATAAATTCTTTAATTTTGGTAGTGTTCCATGAATCTCTATTTAGCTATTTATTTAATAATTGGGTTAATATGTGTATTAATTGGTTATTTTTTTGCTGAGTATGGCGAAGGATTGGCGATAACAGCAAAAGAATTTGAAAATCAATATACAAAATATGAATATGAAAATATAAATGAATTAATCGAATATTTTCACTATCTAAAAAATAGACCATTTTTTTCAAGAGTTTTTGGAGCATTATTGTTTGTATTTATTTGGCCAATATTCTTTTTATTAGTTATATTTCAATTAATTGCTATGCAAAAATAAAAATTGTATATCTTATTAAAGACTTTAAGTTTTTTTAAGAAATGTGGTGGTTGCTATGGCAAGAGATACAGTTTACATCACAATTGATATACAATTAGATTCATATGAAATAGCAAACCTACTTTTGGCTTTAGACTATGTTCCAAAAACTGGCGAATGGTATGATAAAATTGTAAATAAAATAGCAGATGCTATGGCTCTAAAAGGTGTGAAAATAGAAGAATTTTATTATAAGCCTAATTCAGGTTTAAATTTAAAATCTGTTCATAGACACCTCGAACTTATGGAACACAAAGAAAAATATCCACATTTAAAAACAAAAAAAGTTGACAAAACTACTGAAAAGTGATAAAATGTAAGAATCTTGGTGTTTGTAGTGTAGTGGTTTTAGCACGTTAGCCTGTGAAGCTGAAAGGGCCGTTTCGAATACGGTCAAACACCCCAATTAAATCTTTCTTGAAGAAGAGAAAAATAAATGCACATTATAAAAACTTACTCACCTTATCATGTTGCTTGTACATGTAATCATCCTAAATATAAACATATTGAAGGAGCAAAATGTGTAAAAGCAGAATGTAATTGTGAGTCATTTAACCGTAAGTAAAATTTTTGCGAGTATGGTGTTTAACGGTTCAGCATGGGTGCCTTCCAAGCATTTGGTGCCGGTTCAAATCCGGCTACTCGCTCCAATTATTTAAGGAATTATAGTGGCAAAACATAGATTAAGTTTTTTTCAACGTTTATCTGGTTTAACAACTGAACTTGATGGATATAAACTTGATGACAATGCCTACTTTATTTATAGTTATCGACCTCATAAATTAAATGACGTTTATAGATATGAAATCACATTAGCCCAGGGCAAAATTGTTCAAATATCTACATTTGATTTTGATGATGACTTTCATCCTTACACTATTAAAACTGAAAAAATTTATCACCATATTCTGGATATTTTCAGAACAAGACAAAAAGTTACACCACTAGTTGATATTGATAGAAACATTGGTGTTAACCGAAATAATATTTTTGTTAGTTATGATGCTGCACTTGAAAAATATGAAAAAATTGTTACTGAAACATTTTACTTTTTTAAAGATATGGAAGCAGCATCTTCATTTAAGAACCAAGCAGACGAATTGAATGCTCATCATGAATATCTTTTGAAGTTTTTGTAAGAGTTGTTTGCATAAAATCAAGACAATCTTTACACATTAAAATTAATTTTGGATTTTGAAAATTTTCTTCATCAATAATTTCAACAAAATTATTTTTTTCTGTCTTGCAAAGCAAACATAAATGTGGTATTCCATCATTAACTGCCAAAAAATATAAAGAATTGGAAAATTTTTCAACAATAATAAATGGCCTCATTTGATGAACAATTTCTCCAATATTTAAAAGATATTTTTCCATTAAATCGAATTCTTCATCGGTACTAAACCCAGCAGATGTTCCATCGGGCTTGAATTTGAATAGCATATATTGTATAATCTCCTTATATATGGCCGTATACCAGCCTAATTTCCTAAATTAGTAACTGTAGATGGACAAGGTAGGTTCGAATCCTATTGCGGCCTCCATATAATTATAAGAAGATAATAATATGCTTGAAGATTTTAGTATTCGTGTATATCCAAATCAAAGCCTTACTCATGAAGAAGTGGTATTTTTTCTAAAAAATCGAATATTATGTTCTGATAGGATAACAAAAAAATTTATTGCTTTAAAGAAAAAAACTATTCTAAATGGACTTTTTAGAAATTGTATAACTAGAGGTTCAAAGTGGAAACAAGCTTTTCAAACTAAAGAAGAAGCTAATACTTTTGTTGAAAAACGATTTGGTAAAGATAAAGCATATAGTTATAAATGTGAACTTCATGGTTATCACATATCTTGCATAGATGAAAGTACGTATCGAAGAGGATATTTGAAAAGAGAAGAAGAGACGAGATAAATTTATTGGACCTTTCTCAAAGGAAATAATAAAATGCGCGCTCTTGGTTTAAAATCTTTAGTAGACCCACGTAGGGACCAATATCCAAAATTAATTTTAAAAGATGGTCCAATTCCTTCAAAAGTTGAATATGCTCCTTTATATCCTCCGGTTGATGACCAAGGAAATTTTGGTACATGTGTTGCATTTGGAACCGGCAAAGTCTTTGAATACTTTTATAATAAGCAGAACAACAAACAACTTTTAATTTCAAAACGTGCCCTTTTTTCAGAAATTAAACAAAATTTTTACCCTCATGATACTCAAGATGATGGTGCCCAAGTTTCTGATGGATTACAAATATTATCTTTAAATTACATCTTAGAATCTGATTTTCCTTATGAACCGGCTGGAGATTTTAGTCAGTTTTTACATGGGGTTCCAGCAAATCTTGAAAAAACAGATTTTAAAATAAAACATTTTGTATCGGTAAATCCCGTCATTGATGATATGAAAAATGCATTATTTCATCAAGGCCCTTTAGCTATCGGAACATCCTTTGCAAACGAATGGATGGAGATTGGTAGTGATGGTCGTTTACCTGGTTCTAATCTTACATCTGCTGGTGGACATTGCATGTCTATTACCGGATATGATGATGACTTTGTAAATCTAGATGGTTCAAAAGGTGCTTTCCATTATATTAACAATTGGTCAACTGCTTGGGGCCAAGAAGGATATGCTTGGTTGCCATATAACGTTGATACAGACTTTTTTCCAACCGACCTTTTTACAGTTCAAGTTCAATAATAATCAAACTGTTGACAAAACAGAGGAAATTGATTATACTATAGATATGGTCGTAAGAGACTAGTCGCGGTCTGAAAAAAAGCCGCCTTGCGTTGACCCTCTTATCACGCCCGTAAACTCGGGACTTAGTAAGTCCTTCCAGAACAAGTCTAATAAACACTCTGGAAGGCAAACTTGGGATATAGCAGTTTTGACTGGAAAACCAAGGGCTATAAGACAAGCAGTAGAGCATTAGGCTACTATAAAAAATGCAAACAAACAATCGCAGACTTTTCTGTAACTGGGTTCAACGACTTCATCGCTCGCGAAGCGGTCGCTGCCTAAAACCTCTCTAGGCTCGTAGAGTAATACGGGCTAAGGGAAACATAGTTTCCCTACCTTATCCGTGGGGCCACACGGAAGGTTCGATTCACGTTTCAGAGGTTACTACTCTGTAGCACCATAAACGAGAATATTACCCTTATGAATAAGGGCGACCGGAGGGCTAGGTCGTAAATGGCGCTCATTGTAGGCTGAAATTTCCTACAAAACCAAGTCCTGGTTGAGGGAATAAATATCAGGAAGCTTGTATAATCAAATAGTTCGAAGATTCTAGGACTCGGGGGGCGGCTCCCCGAATATTCCACCAAATAATAATAAACCTTCAATGTAAAAGTTGAAGGTTTATTTATTGACATTCTTAGGTAATTCTGATATAATATTGATATGTACCCAATGAATATTCAAGTAATTTATAAAGATATTCCTGGTTTTAAAGGAATGGGTCGCGTTGTCGGTGTTGCATCTTATGCTTTTCCTGGAATGGGCTGCATGTATATTGTTGAAGACTTAGATGGTAATATTCCGACCAAAGAATATCCTTATAAAACTTTTATTGTTCAAGAATCTTTATTACATTTTTGTACTTAATAAAAATGACAGTTAAAGAATTAATTTTGGGATTATCTAAATTTGACGAAAATTTTACTATTGTTACCAGGACTGGAAAATATTATTTAGCAGATAAAGTAACAACCGTTGAAGATGGATGGTTTGATGAAGAAAATATGATTTTTTATATTGAATCTTCATTTAAAGACATAAATATTAAAAACGCTGTATTAATAGAGTGATGGGTGAATTGGTCAAACCACCTTCCTGCTAAGAAGGCGCGACCCCTCAAAAGGTCTTCCGGGTTCGAGTCCCGGTCACTCTGCCAATTTAAATCTAAGAAAATTATAATGCGAAATATAAATGATTCTGTTGCAATTATAGCTTATTCTCAAGATGATTATATTATTGTTACATCTGGAAGAATAGTAGGTATAAAAATCCATGTTACTAAACCTGATTTATATAATGTTCTTAGTATAGATGGCAACATTTATAGTGTATCAGATGATAAAATTTTTGATTCTTTTGAATCTGCTTTAGAAATAGCCAAATCAAAACCAAATTTATAATGTCTTATAAATTATTAAAAATTATACCTGGGGCTTCAAAAGGCATAAAATTATTTAGAACAAGTAAATTTAATCGTGATGGTATGCCTAAAATAAAGCCCAAATCTAGCAAATATAGGTCTTCTATGTTTGCTTCTTATTTTATAGAACATACCCGTTGTGCTTTTAAAGGTCATGTTCCTAAACCTTCGGGTCGCAAAAATCATTTGCCAACATGTAAATATTGTTATCATATTTTGCCTGAATATGGATACGGTTATGGATGGACAAAAGAATTAGAAATTTCTATATATGGTGAAAAGGATTGTCGTCGGTATTGTGAGAATTGCACATCAGGTTATTATTTAAAGCCAGATTCGATTAAATGTAATAACTATTTTTGCGGTAAAGAAAGAAAATATATTATTAATCATGCATAAATATGCTGTTTTCCATCAAAATTATAATGAAAAATATGATAAACGTTTGATTGCAGTAGTTGAAATTGCAGAAGGTGTTAATCCTCATGCTGCTCATATGTATGGGCAATCATTTTTAAATGACCCTGAGCATTATTATACCATTGTCGAAAGATATGAAGAACCAAAGGTTGTATTGATAACAGAAAAAGTTCTTCAAGCAAGATTGTCTATAATAGAAAAGCAACGTGAAATTGCTGAAAGACAAAAAGAAATTAATAAGTTATTAAAGGTTGGATAATGAAACCAGCAAATAAACCATGTTCAAAAGAGTATTGTTTTAAAGAGGCAAAAGAATTTGAAGATGCTTTAATTGAAGATGGCATGGTTGTCACACGAACAAAACCTAAACTTTTTAAGTGTGGCAAATGTGGTATTCTTGTTTGTGCCTACCATTCGACGGCATTAGTTATGTTTAGGGATGAACATGGAAATCGAAAACAAATTGCGTATAAACCAGCAATTTGTCGTCGTTGTTCTTGGTTAGAAGATAATGCTGGTTTACATGGTAGACCCGCAGGTTGGATTGCAACGAGAGTCCCTATTCCTTGGTAATAATCAAAATAATAATTGACAACACTAGAAAAGAAAGTAAGATATGAACATGGATACTAAATCACAGAATTCGGAAGAAACAAAAATTGTAGGTCGTACTGCTTTAGTTACTGGCAAAATTGGCCCAGACACACTTGGTCAAGTTACTGTTGCTATACGTGAAGGCACAGATACATATTCTGCGCGTTCGGCTCATCCTGACGAAGTAATATCTGTTGGTTCTGAAGTTGTAATTTCAAAGTTTTTTCCTCCACGGACTGTTTTAGTTTCAAAAACTACTACTTCTACGAAAGAATAATAAATCTTGACTAGTTTACTTATGACATATGGAATTCCGGTAGGTATCGGATTATTAGCATTATTTTTCATCGTTGGACTTCTTCGTTCAATGTATAAAGTCGCAGAACCGAATGAAGCTTTAATTATTTCAGGTTTTGGGGCAGGCAAAAAAGGTTCTGACTTAGATTTCAAATCAGTTGCTGGCGGTGGCACATTTGTAATTCCTGGCCTTCAAATTGTGCGTAAACTTTCTTTAGAAGCCCGTACTGCTAAATTGGTTACAAGTTGTGTTTCTAAGCAGGGTATTGGTGTATCTATTGAAGGTGTTTGTATGTACAAAATTGGTGATAGCGCACAATCTATTGCCAACGCTGCACGACGTTTTCTAGGTCAACCAGATGACTTAATTGATAGCAATATTCAAACAGTTCTTGACGGTCATCTTCGTTCAATTATCAGTAATTTAACGATTGAAGAAATTCTTCAAAATCGTGAAAAACTTACTGGTGAGACAAGAAGTGCTGCTGATGATGAACTTGCACAGATGGGTCTAGTTATTAACTCGCTTCAAATCATTAGTATCAAAGATTCTAGTAATTATGTTGCAAGCATGGCTGCTCCTCATGTTGCAGAAGTTCAAAAGAATGCTCGTATTGCACAGGCTGCTGCTGAACAAGCAGCAACAATTGCTGAACAAGAGGCTGCTGCTCAAAAGGCCGCTGCTACTAGAGATTCAGAAGTCAAACAGGCTGCATATTTAGCAGAGATTGAATCTGCGAAAGCAACAGCAGCACAACAAGGCCCTCTAGCGGCTGCTAAAGCGCAACAAGCCGTTATGGTTGAACAAACTAAAATGACGGAACTTGAAGCTAATCGTAAAGAACAAGAACTTCAAGTTAGTGTTCGTCGTCCTGCTGATGCAGAAGCCTATGCTGTTACAGTTAAGGCAAATGCTCAAAAGGTTGCTACGATTGCTGCTGCTGAAGCAAATGCACAACAAACTAAACTTGAAGCTGAATCTCGCGCTGCCGCAGCTAGGGTTCTTGGTGAAGGTGAAGCAGAGGCTACAAAGGCCCGTGGTGCTGGTGAAGCTGCTGCTATTGAAGCCAAAGGTCTTGCTGAAGGTAAAGCAATTCAAGCGCGTGTACTTGCCGAAGCCGAAGGTATTGCCGCTAGTGGTAAAGCATTCGCTGAAAATAAAGAATCTGTTATTCAAAAGATTCTTGCAGAACATATGCCTGAAATTGTTAAAGAAGCTGCACAACCATTTGCTGCAATTAAAAACTTCATGGTTCTTGATGGTGCCCAAGGTGTAAATCGTACACTTACCGGAATCATCGGTGTGGGTGCAACCTTGCTTCCACAAATCATGCAGACTTTTAAAGATGGTGCAGAGGTTGTTAAGAATCAAGTATCACTCACGAATTCTGGAACAGACTCTGAAAAACCCAAGAAGTAAGTAATTTACTACAATCACATAGCAGGTAGATTAATCTCTACCTGCTATGTTTATTTAAAAGGTTCATATATATGTTAAGCGAAGAATTTAAAGAAAAAAGATTTAAAGAAAACACATCATTAGATAAAGACCGCATTCTATATTCAGGTGCTTTATATGATGATGTTAGAGCGGCAATATATGCTGTAGTTCGTCAATGGCGCGCTTCACATAATAATTTTGGTAAAAATTCTACAATGAAACATGTAGATGAAATTATGACTATGCCTGAAGTAATTCGATTATATGACCCATTTTATACAACAAAAAGTTGGTTTAATTATACAGGTTGCACCTGTCGCGGTGATTGCTGCGAAAATCATGAAGAGGAATAATAAAAAAATGCCGTTTTACAAATTTCGTTGCTCAAATTTTGAATGTAGTTATAACCAAAAAGATTTAAAACCATTAGTATTTGAATTAAATATGTCAATGACAAATTATTCTCAATTATCTAAAGATAGTATCACCGGGAATCCAATGGTAAAATGTCCAGAATGTTCTTATGATGCTATTAGAGTATTTGAAGCCCCAGCAGTTCATACAGAAACGGGAGTTAAATCAAGATAATGAATCAAAAAGTTTACCAACCTAGAAAAGAAGATAGAAGAAAATCTTCAAGACGCGAAGCTGATGATAAAGTTATGGTAACCTTTGAACTTGATAGAGAAGTTTATTTCGAAGTTTTAAAAATTTGTATTGAGACAAAACAAACCTTTGAAGAATTTGTTGTCAAAGCGGTAAAAGAACAATTAGAAAGAATTAAAAATTCGGATGTTGGGTAGACAACAATCTTTGTACAATTCTTGTAAAATTAATTTTAATACTTTAAAACAAAATGTTAAAATTTTGTTGGGTGATAATAAAAAAGTTTTAGATGCCTTACAAGTTGTTGAATTAGAACTAATTAAAGTCAATCCTTATTGTAAAATAACTTCAATTAAAAATGTTACAGAAGAAGAAAACAATTCTCCTGTTCTAGAAAAAGAGAATACTACTGATGAAAGCAAAACAAGCAATTAAAATGCTAAAAAACATAGGATTTGATATAGAGCGTATGGGAAAAGGTGACCATATATTATTGCGGAGTCCTGATAATAAAAGAATTGTTCTGCAAAATGGTGCATTAGAATTATCTCCAGGTTTGACAGGTAAAGTTAGAAGTCTTTTGCAAAAAGGTAAGTTAAATGAGTGACCATTATACTTATTCCTATGATTCTCCTCCTTTTTGTTATAAATGTAAAACATTACATAATAATAATCTAATTTGTGATGTTCTTAAAGAAGAATATCTTAAAAAAAGTTTAGAACCCGAAAGATTTATAAAAGTCCACGAAGAAAAACGCTGGATTGATTCGACTAATTTCCGAATAATAGAATATTTCAATCTTTTGCCTAAAAAAATTTATGGAAATTGGGCTAAACCAATATTGTTGACAAAACAATAAAATTGTGCTATTATAAAAGTATATCGGCGGGTTCCCGTAGCGGCGAACGGTCTGCTTTTACATGGCAGCATACCACATCGTGGGTTCGAGTCCCACCCTGCCGACCACTTTAGCAGAGAAACAAATGGCAAAAGTAACAAAAAAATTAGAGCATTGCCCTGATTGTTATGTTAAGATAAATGAACGCCATCATAAAGGCTGTGACATTGAAAGATGTACGGTTTGTGGCGGTCAAAGACTTGTTTGCGGTTGTAAAGGTCATAAGCCTTGGAGTGCTGTTTGGACCGGATTTTGGCCCGGTGTAATTGAATGTCAAGTTTTAGGATGGTATTCAAAATTTATTCCGAATTATGGTTGGCGTCAAACTACCCAAGATGACCCAGATGGAATGGAAGATTTAAACCGATGGGTTATCTATAACATGGAAGTTCATCAGTTGACAAATCTTTCCTAATTTAGTATCATATAATTGTAAGCACCAAGCGGGTAAGAGAATGAATGTAAGAAGTTCTCTCTTCGTAGTGCAATTCCGTGGTTCTTGTCGTCTTAAACCGAACGGCGCTTTTTCGGTTAAAATATCTCGGTGTGGTGTAACTGGATAGCACAAAACGCTACGAACGTTTAGGGAGCCGCAAGGCCATTGGGGGTTCGAATCCCTCCATCGAGGCCAATTAAAAAATTCCTTCTAGTAAAGAAGGGTAAGAGCATGAGTTAGGCGGGTAAACTGTACTATGCCAGGCCAAGGTAGTGGCAGCACAAATCTACTGTAGAGCAAGAGTCGAACAGTTTACATAAGAACACCTAGCAAACTGGGAGAGTTGAGGCCCAGGGATGCCGCCGAACATTCACTCTGTACAATTCGGCATTCAAAATTTCAAACTGCAAATTGAGTGCAGTATTTAATTGAAACATTATAGATATCAAAGTCAAGAAGATGGTTACTGTCTTTCAAAAGAAGAATGGTGCTATCTTTGGTCATTAGAAGATGATTATTTAGGTCCAAATTGGACTCATGAAGATAGTTGGGAAGTTTATTTTGATGAAAGGTTGAATAACAAAAGCTTTATATCTATTGAAGATGAACAACATTCATGCAATAGATATAAAGGACAAACAATTCAACAAATAGAAGAAGAAATGATTCACTACTTTGAAAAAATTGAAGGAATGAAAAAAATTTCAAAGTAAGACTTGTCTTTTCCACAACAATGATATATAATGCTACAAGTGTGGATTTTCCACATAATTTGATTAAAGAAGAAAGGAACTTATCGAAAATGCAAACTGCTAATAACGTTGCAATGGCCCCGGTTGTTGTCGTTCCCGCACCTCAAGGTGTGTTAGTTAGTTATGCCCGATAAGTAACCTTAAGGTCTAAAAAAGAATTTAGAACCCCTGGTGAAAACCGGGGGTTTTTTGTATAATCGGGGGTAGGCAAGCGGTGAGCCATCTGGCCTGGACTCATTGTTATTAATCCAAATCAATTGAGTATTTCTCCTTTAGAAGGAGATTATTCAAAAATGAAAACTTGTTTAAACTGCAAACAAATTAAAGACGAATCTTTATTTAGATGGAAAAATAAATCCAAGGGTTGGAAAAAAGCTAATTGTATAGAATGTGATAAAGTCTACGATAGAAAATATCATCAAAATCGACCATTAGAAAAGAAAAAAAATAAATTAATTTTAAGTAAAAAAAGAATAGACGATATAACAGAAAAAATTTGTTTACTTTTATTAAATAAAAAATGTATTGATTGTGGTCAATCTGATATTAGAGCTTTAGATTTTGACCATCAAGAAAATAAAACTAATAATATTGGTAATCTTACTAGTATTAAATGGAGTTGGGAAAGAGTTCAAGAAGAAATCGAAAAATGTGTAGTTAGATGTGCTAATTGTCATAGAATTAAAACTCATAAAGAGAGAAAAACACGAAAATATTTATTTGGTTTAAAATATAATCTCTGGGAGTAACTCAAAAGTAGAGTGCTATGTTTGGAACATAGAAGTTGGGATGGCAGAATTCCCCTCTCAGACCAATCTTTTAGAAAGAAGAGACATGGGACTGTTTAGAAAAATATCTACGGCCACTTTACCATCAAATAACGCTGTAATGAAAAGTTATTTGGTAGATACAAAAAATCCAAATCCCTATAAGTATAAAATTTTAAAAACAGAACAATTAGGTGAATATTTGATTGTCAAAATTAATTATCCTAATTGTGAAAATTACGAAGGAAATAAAATTTTAGTTTATAAAAATACTACAATAGATAAATTAGTATCAGGAAAATATATAGACCCGCATTTTTTTGATAATAAAATTTACAATTCTCCAATTGCTAGATTTCGACCAACCAAAGAAGGTTGGAATATGGCAATTAATTTTGTAAAAGGTTTAAAATAAATATAGCGGAGTGGTGAAATGGTATCATGCGTGGTTTGGGACCATGTGGCGAGGGTTCGATTCCCTCCTCTGCTACCAATTTCCCCGGTTAGTTCAGCGGGAGAACGCCACATTGACATTGTGGAGGTGGTAGGTTCGACACCTACACCGGGGACCAACAAACTTAAAGAAGTTGCGCTCAATCCGACGCTACAAGGTCGCTCCTTGTATCTTGTATAGAGAATATCGGAGTGCGAGACGTTTTCGGTTCACTACGAGTAAGAAGGGAACCGTTTAAGGGGAACTAGTGCTAATGGTAACACGACTCGCTTGCACCGAGTAATTCAGAGTTCGATTCTCTGGTTCTCCACCAAATTTATTCAAGGTAAATAGTAGTATGTCATTTAGAAAATTTGTATTTGAAAGAAGTGAAGATGTAAGCGGAGTATCAGGAATCGGTATTGTTGCTGAAGGCGTAGAATTTTCAAATGGTAAAACAGTAATTGCTTGGTGCGTTCCTGGAAAACCAAATTCAGCAGTTATATACGATAATATACACGAAGCAATAGAAGTACATGGTCACGAAGGCCGAACAGTAATAAAATGGATAGATTAAGATGGATGAATTTGAAGAAATTATTGATGTTTTAGTCCGAAAAATTGAACTATCTGATGATAGATATGTTTTGGTTATAAATGGTAAATATCAATTAGTAGTTGATGCAGATTGTTGCTCTGAAACATGGATTGAACATATTATTGGTGTAAAACAATTATTAGGTTCAAAAATAAGAAGTGTAAAAAGATTAGAATTTCCATCTGAATATATTGAATGCTTGACGAAAGCAGAACCATCTGCCGACTATACACAATATTATGGATTAGCTATAACTTCTAGAAATGGGCAAATGATTATTGATTTTCGTAATCGGAGCAATGGTTATTATGGTGGAAGTATTCAGTTGCTTATTAGCGAAAAAATTCCTTCAAATTTAAGATTGATAACCGAGGATGAATAATAATGTTCTGCGGTAAAAAACCAACTCAAGATGAAATAATGAAAATCAAAGAGTTTGCTGCTTTCTTAAGAAATATAAATTCTATCGAAAAAGATGAGAACTTGACAAAAGAAGAAAAAAAAGATAAACTAAACGAAATTATAGCGCAAGCAAATAATAAAATACAAAAAGAATGGGAAAATGGCAGAAAAAAACGACGATAAGTTTGAACTAAAAGGTTTTGTACTTAAATCACATCCCGGAGCAACTTTTTCAGTTCGATTAGAAGGAATAGAAAAAGATGTTCTTTGTCATCTTTCTGGGAAAATGCGAATGAATAATATTCGTGTTCTAGAAGGTGATACTGTGGATGTTGAAATGGATGTATATGATTTATCTAGGGGTAAAATCATATTTAGGTATAAGAAATAGATGGTCGATAGACTATTACATTTTCTTCAAAATAAATATGTTCCCGCACTATGGGCAGTTTTATTAACAGTATGGTTAATTGGTGCTATAATTGATACAACTCCCAAAGTATATAATGTAATAAATTTAATAAATAAACAAATAAAGGTCAATCATCATGTTTGAAATTGAATTTGTTGGTGGATATCATGATGGAAGAATTGAAAAGGTTGCTAAAACAAATCCTACAAAAACATTAACAATTAGCCAAAAAATGTCTACGAATGATTTAACTGGAGAAATTAAATCTCTTGTAAGCAGCTACAAATTAGATAGGAAAACTGAAGGTGTAAATGGTTTTCCACGCATTATTTATATAATTGATGCAGAAATTATAGAAACATCATTGATGCAAGATTTAATTAAAAATACAAGACACCTTCCAGAAGGATTATAAAATGGCAGAAAAAGTTCAAAGTGATTCAACTATGTTTTTTAATTCGCGAGAAGATTCTGAAAAATTAATTAAAGAAGTTAAACATATTTCGACTACTAAGGTTCAAATTCCATTGCATGATGAATTACAAAAATTGATATCCCATTCTGTTGGGATACCTCCTGAAGTAATGAATATTGACAAAACTAAAGAAAAAGAGTAGTATATAAATAAATATGGGGTTATCATATAGTGGCTATTATGACGGTTTTGCAAATCGTTCACCTCAGTTCGACTCTGAGTAGCTCCACCAAACAAAAATTATGGAACATAATGATATAGACCAAAAAACAGTTCATGCTCTTGTATATAAATTTGCAAATGATTTAAATGCATTATTTGGCTGTGAAACAACTTTTAAAATTTCTAAAATGCCCCATGCAAAATATGGAATGGCTATGGAAATAAAGGTTCATCCACATTATCCAGTTAATGAAATAAACATTGATTTAACAATAAATTAAAATATGGCTCTATCGTATAGCGGTTTATTATAGGGGTTTCATAAGCCTTTGACGAAAGTTCGACTCTTTCTAGAGCCTCCAAAATTCTTACTTTTAAGGAAATCCTGTGCAAGTAAACAAGAACGGTATTCCCATTGCCGGTTTTCGGGTTAAAAATATACCTGCTAGTTGCAGGAATAAAAGCCGTCAAACTGGCATGAAGAAAAGTTTTCAAACTCAAGCCAGCGCACAAAAATGGCTTGATAAAAAATTTCATGTAGATTTTATAGGAATGGAGCCTTATCCTTGTAGCATACATGGTTGGCATGTAGGCCATTCTATACGTAATTGATTTTTCTTGTGCATTCTGGTACAATTTGTGTATGAAAATTACTGATAAATACGTTTTGTTTTTTGGGCCAGAAGATTGTCCTTCCCAATGGTATCCTGTAAAGTTCAAAACTAGATTATTCGATTTTGAAAATTTAGAATTTAATTGTAGTGAACAATTCATGATGGCTGCAAAAGCATTATTCTTTGATGACAAAGAATCATTTGTTAAAATCATGAATACGTCTAGCCCCAATCAACAAAAATCTTTAGGTCGAAATGTTCAAGGTTTTGATAAAGATAAATGGAATGCTGTTTGCCGACCTTTAGTGACAGTTGGCAATATGGCTAAATTTACTCAAAATGATGATTTAAAGCAGTTTATGTTAGACAATGAGGGGAAAATTTTTGTTGAGGCTTCTCCTTATGACGATATTTGGGGTGTTAAACTTGGGGCCAACGACCCTAGAATTTTAGACCCTTCTAAATGGAGAGGGACTAATTGGCTTGGAGAAATTTTGACTAGAATTAATATTATAATTTGCAAAAAGGAGAAGTCAAAATGAGTATTTGGGAACCTTTCACGGAAAGAGCTAGACGTTCAATTGTTTTAGCCCAAGAAGAATCTCAACGTCTTGGTAGGGATTATATTGGAACCGAACATATTTTGCTTGGTATAATTTCTGAAAATGCATCTTTTGCAGCAGAAACATTAATCAATGAAGGTTTAAATCTTCAATCTGTGAGAGGAGAAGTTGAAGCAATTGTAGGTAGAGGTCAAAGAGCAAACAACAATGAAATGGTGTTTACTCCTCGTTCTAAAAAAGT